>Ga0306906_1000212_pt1 | contig 27148 bp, 30 predicted proteins | sample AntRauTorcE11897_FD_190405 | JGI IMG/M metagenome (GOLD analysis project Ga0306906, IMG submission 190405) | Saline lake microbial communities from Rauer Islands, Antarctica - Metagenome Torckler E11 #897 (v2) (version 2) | ecosystem: Environmental > Aquatic > Non-marine Saline and Alkaline >...
ATGTTATACCATTAACAGTTATTTTAACTGCATTCACATCAAATGCTGCATAATTCATCACATATACATATCTATTAATACCACCATTAAAGAATATTTTATTACTATTTAGTGAATCAACTCTATGTGCCTCTGATTTCTTAATTGCATTAGTCTCACCATCATCAGTAATATATGTGGTTCTAACAATACCACCATTATTAAGATATGTTTTTAAGGCTGTATTTTGAACAATGACTCTAGTATTAGTAGTTGAATTATCTAAGATATAATCACCAGTAAATAAACTTGTACCCTTTGTCATGGTTTTACCATCAACGATTAATTGAATATCACCCTTCGCTTTAACATTCGGAGGTAACAATAATATAGCACCTGCATCTATAACTCTAGGTCTATCAATTACATAGTTCAATGATGTATAACCAGTAACAGTACCACCATTAAAATTACTATAGAAATCTTCACTAATATATGAAACACTAATAACATCCCTACCAGTAGTACTCGCACTAATAGCTAATGCTTCATTAATTCTTACTGCTGTAATAAGATTATCACCATTAACAACATACTCATAATCATAATCTGTTCCACCAGTAACACCTGTTGGTGGTGTCAAAGTAATACCATTGAAACTCATTAATACTCCACTACCACTTAATGGTAATTCAGGTAATTGAAATTCTAATGGATCATTGATATCAAGTTCTACGTTTACATAAACATATGGTCTTGTAACACCAGTAGAAGTAATTGGATCATCGACTTGTTGATTATAACAAAATACATCATATTCAACACCTCGTGCTGCATCTAATGTTACATCTACTTCCTTGGTATTAATAATCAGTTTACTATCGACTTGGTAGTAATTTGGAGACGAATAATGCACTCTATCTACACTACCAGCTTCAACCCATGACTTCTTATTATCAACAGTTCTATTAACATTGAATCCAAGGTCTCTATATAGATTAATATATGTCTCACCACCATCAGTATTACCTGATAATTGAAAGAAGAAATCATTAGTTTCAACAGGAGCTATTGGATACCCTTGATTATTATATGGGAATGATGCAGAAGGTATATCCTCTAGTTCTAGAGTAACACTATCTGGATTTATCTTACCATCAACAGTATAAACATACTCGGTTATATTAACAAACGGTTCGGGAATACCAATAAGTCTGAATATTGACTTAATAGCATTACGAGTACCTTTAGTTTTCCAATAGTAATTAGTATTAATTAAAATTCTTCTCCAAAGCTCAATATCAATTTCGGCTGGAAGAAGATTATCATCATCTTGTATTATTTCGGTTGAGAAAAATGCATTAACTATATCAGACTCTTCAGTTATAGCAAAAATATCCCATCCCATTGTTTCAGCTAAGTTTTTAACTAATCTATCTGGAATAGTGTTTACTTTCTTATATGATGTTTTATTGATATTTACCAATGAATCAATGAATACTTTTATCTCATCAAATTCACGACCATAAATCTTTAAAAGCTTATTCATTTTACCCTCTTGGGTAGTATCATACACTCTTAATGATTGAGGTGTTAATAGTCTTGCTATTAAATCACTTTTTACTTCATCATATTTATCACCAATACCTATTAAAGCATCACTGAAAATATTAAACAAACCAGTGCCAATATCAGGATTATAACCATCCAATGTTGACCAAGTGAATAGTTCATCATCATAATTTATTGAACCAATTTCACCAATACTTGGATTTTTTATTATGAAATCAAAACCACTATTATCATCTTTTCTATCACCTATAATATATTTCTCAAAATTCGTTAATTCAGATCGGAATTTATTATACTCGACAATATTAGGTCTTATATGGAATGGTACATCTATTGTAGTTCCAGTGAATTCTTGGAACACATCACCTCTGGCTTGTATTGTAATAAAAGGATTTGAGTCTGTAAAACCAGTAAAACCTATAACATCATGACTAAAATCATCATTAAAGCTTTTTCTCCAAACAACAAATCTATCAAAAGTATTATTTAGATTTCTTAATGGATTATCAGTTGTTGTAATATTACCTCTATCAGTAATTATCTCATATCTGTTATCAATGAAAACTTTAGGTATTCTAAACGTTGAAATATCTGCTATTTCATCAAAAGTATAATCTATTGCTGTAACATTACCACCGATGTCAGTTTGATTATTAGCAAATATACTTGCAGGATATTTATCAATTATATTTCGTAATGAAACACGCATGATCTCACCTGCAGAACCAAACCTAGTAAAGCCCTTAATGTCAGAATAATCTAAGTTTAGCTTCACATTATTAGTGAAGTTTAATAACTTTTCAGAATCTTCTACTGATATATTTAAAGTCTCTAGTGTAACTGGTGTGGCAAATGAAGTTAATTCATTTGAATAATCACGTTCTCTTCTACCAGTGAAATTACTTTCCACTGAGAATCTACCCAACCTGAATACAGTTTGAGATGCCGAATTGGTGAAATTAGCACCAACCAAGTCACCATCTTGACGACCATTTATTATTTTTACTCTAGCCACTTATTTTTCGTTTTTTATAAATACTACTAAGTGGAGATTATCCATCCACACTATCAGTTATATCATCAAAGTCTTGAGAAGTGTCTATAGTAGGTCTTTCCTGCTTCACTTCATATAGTGAAACATTACCTATATCATCTTTAATCTCATATAAATCGAATTGCTTAAGAATTTGACGGTTACCATTATTATCTAAAGTGTAATATGTTAATATACCATTATCAACATCCTTAATTTGTTCACCACCTACATAATCAACAATCGTATCTATATCATTCTCAACAAATTCTACTTCAACTGTTACTGGATTGAAACCAGTACTACTTAGTAAAATAGTTTGATCTGGATTACCTATAAATGGATTTGCATTTGGTTTTACATTGGAAGATGATGAAGGGGTCACTTGTAAGAATAAAAGAGAACCAGCATCATCAAATCTATATCTAACAGATGATTGAGATGTGTTACCAATATTCTCAGTCACTGGAACAACCTTATTAGAGGTTACAACGTATCTTGAGGTATTCCTTAGCTTAGTACCATCATCGTTAATATATTCTACTCTATACCCTTGTAATGCGTTATTAGCAACTAATTCACTTGGTAGATCATTAGAGTCGATAACAAGACCTTTTATGTTAGGTAATGCAGATAATACACCACAATCACTTAATTGTAATCTATATTTCTTTGGTCTTAAATATATTGTGTAGATACCAAGTTGATTAAATGTCGTAGCTGGTAGATTGAGATTATACATCCCCTCTAATAAATTTTCTTGACCAGATGCAGCCAATTCATCATCAGCAGGTAATGCAATTTCTTCAAGCAGATCGTTAGGATCAACTCTTATAAATTCATTACTATTATTTGCTCTCGTTGATGAGTATGAGTAAAATATCTCTATATCGTTTAATGATATATCTGCAGGTCTTATATTGCCGAAACTTCCAATAGACATTATTTATATTTTGTTTAAAATATTTTCAATATTATAATAATCTTTATATGATATTCTTATCAAATTAAATTCATGTTTTTCAACAAATTCATTTTTTATTTTATCATTAAATTTTGTTTTCTCTAATGACTCAACACCCCAAACATTTTCAAAATGTTGTCTACCGTCATATTCGATTAATAAATTTTTTGAAGGTATATAAAAATCAAATGGTAAATGATTAATATTTTTACAATCAGTAAATTTTTTTTGAGGCATATAATATATACCATTCTTAATTAAATACTTCCTTATTTTTTTTTCACCTTTCGATTCATTGCATTTTGGACAACCAGAACCTTTTAAGTGTATATGTGGTCTTTGTTTAAAATCACCATGTAATTGACATGTAATAACTACATTTTCATTTACTTTAGAATATTCAACTCTATTATAATCATATTTTTTTCCGTGTATTTTTTCTGCTTTTTTTATAAAATCAATAGTATTTGATCTAAATAGATCACTAATTAATTCTGACCTACAATTTTGACACCCACATCCATTTAAATGATCGTATGGTTTTTGTTTAAAAAATCCATATTTATGATATTTAATTCTTATCTTACTTGTTGAATCTAGGTATAATGTTTCCGAATAATCATATTTATTACCATGAATATTTTTTGCCTTAATGATAAACTCTTCTGTTGTAAGTTTCCTCATATAACTAAATACTTATATTTCCGAAACTTCCTACTGACATTATATATTATCTATTATATTAAAATTACCACCACCTGCATAAAAATTAAGTTGACTTAAATTATCAATAACTCTCAATCTATATTGCCTTTCAAAAACACTCAGGGATTGTCTTGTAATAAATACATCAGATTTTACTTCTGGTCTACCCACCACATTTCCTTTTGAAAAGTCCTTAATTATTGGAAAATTAACAGATTGATTATCAGCAGTTGCATTTGTTATTGTGAATTCAAATACTGTTGCATTTAATCTATTATTATCATAAATATCTATAAATTTGATTCCACCAATATAGTAGTTAATTATAGTATCAGCACTTGACGTTAATATATCAATACCATCATTATTTATAGTACCACCAGTGAAATATATTTGAGATAAATCACCAGTCCTTCTATACTTTCTAAGTTCTATTAATCTACTTGTAGTTGTTCCTGTTATTATTGCCATTTTTATTTCTTTTAAAAAAAGATAACTATTGTCGTAATTATAATGTCACTATTCCAGTATCTAAATTAGTGACTATAAAATATCACTGATCGCTAGATTAGCACAAGGATCATTTACAACATCAAAAAAACCTAAATCAATTTCTCTTTTATTTAATGAGAATTTCATACTATAAACAACATCGGTATCTGGAATAACTTCTATTTCATTTCCAGACACTAATTGTGTTTTAGTTTTTTGAACTATGGTTTTTTTTATAATCTCAGGTTGCATTATTATCTACCTAAATTTGCTTTCTTTCTCATTATTACTCTTATATCCTTTTGAGGGAATTTTATCTCAAACATACTATCTTCAGTAGAATAAACTGTTTGATTAACAAGCTGTATTTGACCACTACTAACATCCACCAATGGTTGTTCAATAGCATTTACCGAATACTGACCACCAACTTTATTGAATGCAACTAAACTCAATACGTTTAACACACCCTCTACATTATTAATTTGCTCAATAAGAGGTGTAATCATAATATCTTCATTCATTTGTCTATTATTAATATTGAAATAGGCAACTAATGATTGAATGATTGAGTTTGCAATTTGATTCTGATTTTGTTCACTTACAAATACTTCAACATCGAAAGCCAAATTAAAAATACGACCATCTCTAATTTCAACATAATCATTAACCATTCTTAAATTAGAAAGATATTCTGATATATTTGACTTCAATAATGTATTTGAGGTATTACTCAACTTAGCTGAAGAATCAAGCCCAAGTATTGGAATAACAATCTTATTGAATTCTCTATATGCATTCGCTCTAAATGGTGAACCATATCTACCACTCATTGAATAGACATGGAATAGATAATCAGTAACTGTAACTGCTCTATATTGAGATGAGAAATTATATTTAATTAAGTTTCTTATCTGTTCAATGCTTAACCCATCATTACCACCTATAGCTGGGATCGGATTATTTACAGTAAAACTTCTTCTAACCTGTTGATTAAAATCTTGTCTTGATCCACCAATATTTAATGTAAATGTTCCTGTTTGAGTTAATGAACCAGCACCCAAGTTTGATTGAGTACCACCACCTGTTCTATATCTTACAAATAATGTACTATCTCTTCTTAACTTCTGACCAAGTGCTGAGTTTTCCAAATAATTATCAAGGAATGCTCGATTAGTCACACCTGCTTTTAAAAACCCATCCTTAAATGCATCAGATTCAGCATCACCAGCACCAAATGTTAATTCACAAAAACCTTCATTAGTATATTCCTTAATGAATTTTTGATCTACATCAATCCATAATCCAGCTTTTAAACCAGTTTCACCAGTAGTTGCTATATTAGTACCACCATTAGGATCATCAACAAAAACTCTTTGTTGTGCCAAGTAATCAACCTCATAATATTTAAATTCAGGATTATTAAAATCAGATTCAGTTGGGTCACTAGTAAAGTTAGTACCTGCCACTAATATTACATCCTCAATGGCTGTAACGTCAGGATCAGGAAGTCTTAATCTATAGAATGGTTGTACTTCACCATCTCGAATTGTTTTTCTATATATATTACGTGAACCATTAATAACAACTTCACGCTTGGTTACGGTATAATTAATAATAATACCATTAGCATTTAACTGTGGTATTATTGATCTATTAGGATCACCCAAGTTAGATACTGGTGAACTCCAATCAATAGTTTCAGTGGTTTCAAAAACTTGTCCACCACCAACAACTTGAGCACCAGCCAATAATGTAGGATAATACGATTCATCTGGTTGATCACCTCTAACAGGCACTGTAACAGAAAAATCTACTACTGTTACCGAAGGTCTAAGTGCTGGAATATTGAAACCAAGATTCTTAGCAATTCCAAGTATAGACTCTCTTTGCTGTGCAAATTCTAACTGTGTCTCTTGGAATGCTCTATCTGTATTTACACTTAGGTTATTAGCAACACCAGCATTAAGGTCAATTAATATTGAACCCACACTAGAATCAGTAAAATCTTTCAGTGTTTCAGGATAATACTCTTGAACTAATGATATTAGTTCCTCTTTAATTTCGTTAAATGTTCTTTTGTTATATGATACTCTTGAATGCTCCATTTTATACAGTTATCCTCAATGTTCCTTGCTCAGAAAATGTGTCTTCTGAAAATGTAAAGTTAATCACAATATCCACCTGATTTGCAGGTAGTTGATCATTTTGATCATCAAAGTCAGTATAAAATTGAACATCATCAATATCTAACTGTGGTATGAAAGTCTTTACTGTTAGTCGAATCTCTTCTTGTATATCAGCAAGTGTAAAATTATCTCTTGGTTCAAAAATATATTGTAATAAATTTGTTCCATAGTCTGGTTGATAATAACGTTCACCTTTATTGGTGAGAAGAAGTAATATTAAATTAGAAGTGAGTGAATCTTTAGTTACCTCATTTAATAAGACAAGCCCTTTTTTAGCATTATCATCTTCCAATGGAAATTTTATATTTATTGATGACATATTTTTTTACTATAAATACATATAAAATAAAAAACCCATCAATAATGATGGGTTTCGACAGCGATAAAACTTATTTACTTCTTATCTAAACTATCTCCGTATCTTTCATGTAACTTAATAAACCCTTCCTCCTTATTTGTAACAACTTGTGGTTTATGAATATTAGCTCTTCTCAACATTTCCCCATAGTAATTACTAAAAAAATTCGCCATAGGATTATGTTCATCTTCATGGTCTAACGCTTCTTTAATCATATGCGGAACTGATCTCATAATTCTTGATTTATATTAATGTTATTTATTATAAATACCTATGGTACGAGAAAAAGTTCTTATAAGCCCTTTAGGAGGTTATCTATGGCATCCAGTTCATTTAAAATGTTATCCATGTTCTGAAAAATGTTCTGCTTTTTCTGCTCATAAATTTCTTTAAAGACAACCCTTTTCTCATTACTCTGTTGCTGCATTGCTACTTGATAATCTCGTTCACGTTCTTCAATAGATGGTGCTTTAGCATTCTCCCATGTTTCATTCACTTTACCATCTTGACCTAGAATATCTCTAAACCCTTTATCTTTATTAGTAACAGGTTTAGTCTTATCATACATTTTAGCTTGTTGATCAATAGCTCTGATTCTTTCTAAATTAATTAATTTTTCAATATTGGATGTCTCACCTTTAGCCATTCTATTTCTTAAATCGTCAATTTCTTTACTCATAATTTTTTATTTTACTTTATATATGTAATTATATTCACCATAGGTAAACGTTACATTTTTTATTATTAATTCTTCAGGGATTGAGATAGTACTATTCATTTTTATCCATGTTTCTAATTCTATATGCATTGAATTTCAACACATCATACTTATCATCATAATCAAGATATTTACGGTAACCATTAACAGTGAAACCATATTTACCATCATACTCATCTTTAATCCACACTTGCTTGATATTTATCAATTCATCAAATATCTCTTTATCGTCAAGATGTTTACCAACACCATATTTTTTAGGAATGAAAAACTCCAATATTCTATCCCTTTCATACATTTTCTTCACATGAAGAAAGCTAGTCAACATTTCAATCTTATTAAAAGCATCCTTATTATCTCTAACAATACTCATTGGAAATTTACGTGCTTTAGCTTTTTCAGCAGGTGTCATAACTTCATATCCACTACCAACCTTATCAGATTTCTTCATATCTCTGAAACTAGCTAGACCTTCAATTATAGGGGTATTATCAAACATAAACTCAATTGGATAATCATCATCCTTAGTTGTCTTATCTTTAACTTCCTGCTCCATTGCTTCAGATAATGTCATGCCATAGTTCTTGTGTTTAGGATCAAAAAATCCGTAGTGTTCAAAACGTCTACCCCACCTATCTTTCTTACCATAGCTCATACCAAATTTATCTGCTGCCATTGCAATCTTCTCTGGAGATGCTGTTTTCATAAAATGATCTGCTTTACGTAAAATTTCATAATAGTCTTTTACATATTGCTCATCACGTTCACCCTGTAACATCTTTTCAATGACAGGATTACGATGTGTCTGGCGAATCTGCATTTTACCTTTTTTATCATCAACCATTGACTTACTTGCCATGACATCATCTTCGGTATTTTTCATTGCCAATCCAAATCTTAAAAATAAGAGATTTACTTTAAAATAAATCTTCAGAAAAATCCTTCTGAATAATGTAACAATTCCTTTTAATATATTTTTAATCATCAATTAAATCCTCCGTTAATATTTTAACATTTACAACTAAATTACCATTTCTTTTATTACGATTTATATCATGAAAAACACATTGCCAATTCAATGCCAATAGGTTATCTTGGTGATTTAACAGCGAAGTACCATCACATTCAAATCTCTTTCCGTTATACATAAAGATCGGTGAGTCAGATATAAAAACATTATCTTTTATTATAAAATTAGCTAAAAACATATACTCATGTCTTTGTAAATAAAAAGACTTATCATTTTCATAATGTTCATTAAGAATCCTAGTTAAATATCTAAGCTTCTCATTTATCCCTTTACCTAATTCGGATAATATTTCCTCGTTATTTTTTTTAGCTTTTGCCACCTTAACTTGTTTGGTATGCTTCATATACTACAGACTCATAAAATTCAGCCCTTTTCGCTGTAACATCTTTTAAATTATATTTTTCTTTGAAATCATCATGAAGATTTTCACCAATCTTTTTACGATAATCCTCATCAAGTATCATTTTCTTTAAATACTTAAACCAATATTTCTCAGAATTCTTTTTATTTGGGATTAAAATACAATTATGTTCATGAACACCATCAACATTATATGGTGGAATATCAGTTGTGACAATAGGGATTTTTCTTGACCAACATTCTACTTGCTTCAAGTTAGACTTCATTTTATTGAATTTATTATCAGCAAGTGGTGCTATTGAAATATCAGTCTCATCTAATACTTTAGCATAGATATTTGCTTTTTTAGTCCAACGTCTAGCAAAATTTACTTCATCACCGTATGTATCTCTTTCATATTTACTCAACCACTTTACATATTCAGGACTTTCGATGATACCATAATTATCAGTTAATATTTTTTCATATGCAAGATATACTGATTCTTCTGATTTAATATCTCTTTTATTTCTAATGAAGATATTATCACGATATACTTCCTTTATATCACTTGGAATCCCTTCAATCTTGTCAACATCACCATTACAATTATTAATTGATTTAATGGTTTTTCTATTCCAGAGACCTCTTTTTTGAAGTTCCTTCCCAAAATCCTCATTAAATTTAATATCAGTAGTACTTCCTTGTGTATCCCAACCAGCCAATATAATTTTAAACTTACCTTTGGTTTCCTTATCTGAATTAAGTCTATTTACAACACCTTGAATTTGTTGCAAATCATTTAAATGCGATGAACCAGCACTATATGTGATTCTTACTTTACCATTAGGGTCTGGTTTCCAATTATCTTGGAATTGTTTCATCCATGTTGGATCAACAGAATTAGGTAATACAATTACATTGTCTTTACCAGTAACTTTTCTAATTTCTTCTGCATATAAATCAGTAGTAGTCGTAACATAGTCAGCTATTTTCAAACTATCTATAATACGCTCATGTAATTTTTGATCTCTAGATAATGAATAAAATGGATGGGTTTTATCAAGTTCCCAATAATCATCAATATCACATACTAATGTAATACCAGCTTCTTTTAATATTTTAGCAAGTTGTATTTCTTGATTAGTATCACCAGCAAGTTGTCTATGATAATGTATGATATGAAATGACTTAAGATACTCAATGGTCTCTGGTTTAGTCAAATCCAAGTCAGGATTTATCTCTACCCTGAATTTATCAGAATGATCTCTTTCTAATTGTTGTGCTGGTGTTGATGTACGGAAATAGTTAACACCTGCAACGTCTCTGTTATAGAATAATACTTTAATTTTATCTACCATCTTTTTATAGTTTTTTATAAATAGTCAGTAAATCCTAAAAAGTACAAAATATTATAAAAAACTATAAAAAATTTACTCTTCCTTATCCTCAGATTTTGTCGAGCTACTAGTGGAATCATTTTTTTTAGTGCTACTGCTTGATTTCGAAGTAGATGACGTAGTACTACTTAATTTAGTTGGAGACGATGTTGTCTCTTTTTTTGTAGTAGTAGTTTCAGGTTCTTCTTTTTCTACTGGTTGTTTCGGCTTTTGAGATTCCTTAAGTTTAGAAAGAAACTCATTTTTACCTACCTCTACGATAGTAACTAATCCTTTAACTCTTAATTTTTGAAGTTCTGTTGGAAGTCTCATGCATTCAATTAATACTTCACCACCACTTTGAATGATTTGTTCGCTTGGGAATAAACCATCGTTTAATGTGATCGATAAATCCTTATTTTTTTGCATGTCTCTTTTAGCGAGACTTTTCGTAATATTCTTTATTTTGTAGTATCCCATAATTAAAATCCTTGTATTAATACATCACCATACTTGATACCATCGTATCCTAATTTTCTGGCTTTCTCGCTAACAGCACGATTCATTATACTGTCAGGTCTAACGTTATATTTTTTTGCCACCTTATCAAATTCGATATTCGGAAACCAGCTTTTAGCTAACGCATTCGCTGGAGATGAATCTGGATGTAGTATCACACCAATATCATCAGTATCTAGAATATTATTGAATTCCATTTCATATTCCTTATACCCATCAATCTTTTTAGGTGAGAAGAAGTTTCCAACCTTTGAATTTTCTTTCAATTCGCTTTGTCTATAACCCTTCATTTTTTTCTTTATATGTTTGGCTGCATTAGTTTCGCTAATATCCTTCTGCAATTCCTCTAAGAAATCAGGCTCTTGCATTGCATTGATTTGATCTTGTGCTACAACTTCCTCTATTTTTCTATTGGTTTCATACTCATGAATATCCTGTATTTTATTCAATAAACGTGCAGCATCTTTAGCTGGTAGTTCAATTTGAATAGCTTTCATTAATGGAAGTTCATGTGAGAGTGCAGAACCATATCTATGATGACCATCTAAGACTTTACCTTCCTCTGATATCCAAATAGGTTTAAGTGCTTTAGGATTCATCTCTGACACCTTTTCAGCAAATATAATTCCTTGACTTGGTTTTAGTTTCTTTGGATTTACTTTTATTAGTTTAAATCCAACACCCTCTTTTTCCAGCATTTCAGTTACGATACTGAATGGTGCGTTCATTTGGGGAAGCCAAGATGGTTTGTATCTCATATCAATCATAGTACATATAAATACTATGATTTCATAAATTAATTATCTACTTTGATAGGGGTAGTAATTATTTAATATTTTCGAGGTTTAGGGAATGGTATATCTTTTTTTCTTTTAGCTTTGGGTGGTTTTTTTACCTTAAATCTAACACGTGTAGTAGTACTCATTGGCATCATGACCACCAACATTAAAATAAATATTAATAGTAGGAAGTAAACAAAATATTCAAACTCTTCCATTTATCTTTTTTTTTAATCCCAATCAGTAGACCCGACCAATACAAAATCATCACCAACTATAGTATCAAACAAGCAAATCTTTTTTATATCACTAGGATCATTTTTATCATAATCTGGATTACTAAGCATAATTTTTTTAGCCTCATCTTCACTAATTTCAATTACCTCTAAAATCTCATGAAAGTCATCATATTCTGAATCATAAGATTGTAGTAGATGAAGAGTATTTTTTGCCTGTCCAAATTCTCGTTTTTCTTTAAATATTAATTTAAATATCATAATTCAAAATATCAAGTTTTATGTATTATCTCAACAATATCATGATCTATTTCTGGCTTTCTATTCTTAGCGAATACAAATCCATCGTTGGTTCTAGTCCCATAATTATTATCCCCATACTCATCACTACTTGGATATTTTACAACATGGTCTAAATAAGTATAATGTTTCCAAGGTGTTTTAGAAATATATTCAAGCTTTAATCCATGTGAACTGATTAAAATATCGCCCCTTTTACAAGTATTTAAATCTATTTTACACTTCTTCTCCATCATCTTTTATATCAATTGATTCTTTAGATACTAGATATATCACTAAAATACCTAATAATATATATGCAGCAACATCCATTTAAACGAAATCACCTACCTCTTTAGTTTTATTATTTCCATTCATCAGGTTAAATCTCTTTGAATAGTTATTAAAATAAATTGGAGAATCCTTTTTTATCATCTCAACTCTACCATCTTCCAATGTATAAACATATTTAACAAATTCGGTATGATTAACAAGATATGCCCATTTTGCAGTGTTATCACCTTCACCTGTGAAAGTGGTTCTTCCGTAATATATTTTAGGTTCTAAAAATCTATATATATCAATTGGTTTAATCCAGATTTTTCTATACCCTTCAACAAAAACCCAATATTTAGCTTTAGTTACTGAAAGTGCAGATGGTCTTCCATTCATTTCAACTTCAATAACTAAATTACCTGTCTCTGCTGATTTATAATCACCTTTAACTTCAATTCCTTCTTCAATTTCAGGAATATAAATATCATAGTCACTAAACTTACCTTCTTTTTCAGTAGTAAATGCTTCTGGATATTGCTTATGAATTTGAGCTAGTATCTCATGTTCAATAAGATCGCCAGCAACTTTTGATTCTTTAAATTCTGCCATTAATTACTCATTACTTCGTCAACCACCCCTTCAAGTGTTATTCTACTAACACCTACAACTTGATTCAATGATTTCCAATCTTTAATATTATTAGAATGAAATGGTTTACCACCTGAATTCACATCAACAGCAATAGTAATGTGAGGGATTTCATTATTACTTTGAAATCCCTCTACTTTTACTGCCATTACTTTATCAGACATTCCGAATTCAGTGGCAACTAATCTCACTTTCATACCTTTGTAGTTCTCTAAATCTTGAGGTAACCCCTCACCGAATACAATCGTCATGTGATGTGCAAATGTCTTCCAGTCATCAGGAATGACGTTACTGAAAGTGTTTAACAACTTACCATGTGATTGCTTATCTAAAACTACTGCTGAATATAATATCTTTGCCATTTCTTCTTATTTTCGGATTAAATCTAATAAATCTTTTTTATTATTACTAACATTATCTAAATAAATTTCAATTAATGCTTGCTTCAACGCATCACCAATCTCTTTACCCTTCAAACCAATATCCATCAAATCATCACCATTAATAGCTAAATCTTTTATTGATTTTGGGTAAACACCTCTTTCAAATTCATTGACATATCTATCATACTGTAGTGGTAATACACCACTATTTAAAGCTTTAGGGAATATACCATGAACTCTCGATAAAACATCTCTTTTACCTGCATCGCTAAATCCAAAATCCTTAAATACATCAGCATGTGCCAATGCTCTCAATTCATTAAGAGTATTCTTATCCAGTTTGAGTTTTACATCTAAGTCCATTATAAACTCTACAGTTAACAATGGTTGAAATAACATATAAAGGAATTCACCTAATGTTTCAACATCATTCCATATACTTTTTTCAAACCAACCCATCTGTTCTTGGGTAATGTCAACTCCTGCTATCTCTTTATATAAATCTGTTGATATTAACAATATGATAGCTTTCACTTTATTACCACCTTTATCAACAATCTTACGAAGTTCTTCAAGAATTCTCTCACCAGCAATCTCATTAATTCTATGTGCATTTTCTCTAATCCTATCCATAGTAAATTCATGGATACCCATATCAAATCTAGCTGCAAATTGTACTGCTCTTAACATACGCAATGGATCATCAGAGAATGCATCAGGGTTAACCAATTTGATTGTTCTCAATGCTATATCCATTCTACCACCATATGGATCAATTAAATTACCATCGATGTCTTTAGCCATCGCATTGAATGTAAAATCTCTTCTGTACAAATCTTCTTTTAACGGTATGTTGTGATCAGCATCGACTTCAAAGCCTTTATGACCACCTTCACCAGTTGCACGTTCTTTCCTTGGGATGGCAACATCAATATCATCTTTTGATCCTATAGGAATAAACTTAAGTACACCGAATGACTTACCAACAGCATCTACCTTTCCGTACTTGGAAAGTAATTGCTCTAGTTGATCCATTGGTATGCCTGTAATTAGAATATCTAAATCTTTTGATTCTTTATTTAGGATTTCATCACGTACTGCACCACCAACAGAGTAGATTTTACCACCCAGTCGCTGAACTTCTTCCTTCATCGGAAGGTCTTGCAATGTCATTATGTTTGTTGTTGATGTCATTATATTTTATACGAAAAATACAATGAAATGTTGCCTTATTGATTAGACTTTTTTACTTCCTCTCTGACTATCTCTTCAAAATAATATCGATTGAATTTTTTATCTTCAGCGACATTGGTAGTATTATCTTTCCTTCTATGAGCATTGTCATCATCAATTTCAGTTAGTTCCAAATTGGAAATATCTCCTTGGTTACAAGCAGTAGAAGTTCCATCACCATTACCACCTATAGTACATTTCTTTTTAACACTCACTTTCTTAGACTTTGGCATGTAACTAGTGATACGCTCATTCATCTCACCCATATCTTCTTCAAAATCTTCGTCTCTAGTGCCATTCACTGTCATGTATAATGAATCACCACCTTCACCAATATTCATTTGCTTTGGCTTTTTCTTACCAATAGCCTTGTCATATCTACCACCGAAATCAAAGAAAACTAAATTACCGTTTCTATAACCCAAGTTACTTGGTAGGAAAAAATCAACAGTATCAAGTTTCGCTGCCTTAACTTCATCCATTATACCAATCAAACCATGATAGAAGTTTTTAGCATTCTCAGAAATATTATTAGTTTCTAAACTCTTTTCAATTTTTTGAGTATATACCATATTATATAGATTTGGATCAGTATAATATGCCATTAATAATTTGCCCAACGGTTTATTAATATCCTTGCCAAACGCAGAATTCAATTCTTTAGCGTATTGGTTCATTTCGCCTTGTCTACTAGTATCAATTTTTTCCTGTAGTATAATATATAAAGAAGTTCCTTCTTTATTGATTTGATATACATTAAATATTTTTGCTAGGTGTTGATTATCCTTACCCTTCAATCTTAAACTCTCAGCAGCTTCAGTTTCACTTCCAGTGATTTTCAATACTTTACCATCACCTAGATCATATGCAAATCCATTATCACCTTTACCCATATACGATGGGTCACCTTGATAACCTAGTTTGGTAGCAGCATTTTTAGCTATTTCATGAATTGTGTCTTCTTTGAACTTGTTATTAATAACTTCTTCATACTCAGCAAGTTGATATTTATCACTTTCTGGTGAGGCATCGTTTACATGGTTGTACTCTAGATTTTCATCAACATCACTATTTAGTCCACCTTGCGATACACTATCAGGTTGTAACGCAAAACCATTAAGACCACCACGAGCGACTGGTTCTGATTGTTTATCACCCACACCTTTTTCAAGGTCTTGTTGAGTCATAGGCACAACAATTTCATCAATCATTTTTTGACTGATATTCTCTTTTTTTAATTTTTTTTGTAACTCATATAAATTATTTCTACTTTTATCATAATGAGTTGAATATGTATCTTGAGTCATTCCATGATCAATTAAAATAACTTGTGGTTGTCCATTTCTTTTTACTTCACCATATGATGAAATTCTACCCCAATCACCTGTTGACATATCCCAGTTATCTACAATAGATAAAATGTCCATAATAAATTCATTATTAACCATTTCTTCATAAAGCTCATCACTTAACTTATTATAGTTAACTCTTCGACCATTCCTTTCATCACTATATTGATTCAGAAATGCACCAACATCTTTTACGTCAAAACCATTTAACTCTCTAAATCTAGTAGGTTTTATTTTACGAGCTAGTTCACTTTCAATCCATAAATCATCTGGATGTGAATCGAATACTCTAGCTACAACATCATCATGCCAGCCTATCGAAGATATTTTTTTCTCATCTGCATTTTGATCCAACCCCTTTTTATTAGCTGCCAACTTCAATGCTTTTTCATCATCAATAGCATAGACGTGTCTAGCACTACCAGAACCTAATTTTTGTAAATGTTCATCCACATACTTTTTTCTAGCAGCAAAACTTTTTTGATTTTTAAATTCTTCTTTATCCCATGAGGTAGGATAATCTTCCTGTAATTCAAAATCCTCATCAAGTGTCCATATTTCTCTTCTTATAATACCCATATTTTTTTGACATAAAAAAAGCTCATAGTAGAACTATGAGCATCTACTTTTTATAAATACTTCATTATTTAGCAGTTTTCCTCTTTGCCTGAGAAAGTTCGATTAATGTTTCCTTCACAATCTTTTTAATGATATCTTTATTCTCTAATAGAGATTTCTGTACCTTTTCCATTGCATACATCTCCATCACAGTACTTTTCAATGATTCCTGTAATAATGCTCCGAAATCAACATCGTTCAATGCTTGATTAACCTGCTCATTCATATTACTAGGATTGTATTGTGGTTGCTGTTGAGGATACTGATTTTGCATTGGCTGTTGAGTCCCTTGCATTTTCTGATAAGCCTCCATCATTTGTTGCTGTGGATTCATTTGAACACCATTACCACCCATTTGTCCTAATGTATCACTTAAAGAAGCTTGAGAAGCTGGTCTCTGTTGAGTAAATTGTCTGTCAAATGCACTATCACGTGGATTTGGTTGTTGCTCATTAAGCTGCTGTCTAGGCTGTTCTGGTTGCTGCTGTGGTGATTGCTGTTTAGGCGGTGCACTGATATGTTGTGACAATGCATCGTTTAATCCACCGCCACTATGTGTTCCTCTACCTGATCCACCAGCTTTAGTGTTAGCCATTCTATCCACCTGCCTCATGTTTTCAACCATTTGGGTAGGTTTACCTGTTTGTAATGATAATTGAAGTTGATGCAATAAACTATCTTTAGGTGCATTACCTTGTGGCATAATCCTTGTATCACCACGCTGTTCACCTTCTGTTGCTCTTCTTTTTCTTTCTTCTTCGACTCTATTTTTTATTCCCTGAAAATCCATCTCAAATTTCTTATAAAATTTTATTATTTTTTATAAATACTGAAAAAACTAAAAAAATTACGTTTGAATTGCTTTTCTCATATTATCTTCGAAGTCTTTTCTCGATTTATCAATAAATTGTTGGTCAATTTTGAATTGGTTGGGTTGAAAGTACTTACGAAATAAAACATTTAGGTCACCAACAATTTCATCTGGTTGGAATTTACCTTGATTTGATTTTTTCGTATACCACAACTTACCATCTTTATTTGTAACCAAGTAGTTTGACGGATTTTCTTTATTCTGCTTAACCATAGTATAGAGATCATTAATTTTTCTCTTAATATCTTCTTCACTATTTTTTGTACTATCATAGAAACTTTTGAATTTCTCTGCTTGTGGATCAAATTTCGATAACTTGGTTTTAATCACATCAGGTTCAGTGTATGAACTAATACCTTGTAAATCAATAGCCATATCATCACTACCAGCTACCACTGCAGCAATCACAGTGCTCATGTCCTTATCTTCACCATCTTTTCTATAACCTCTTCTAACACCATCTTTCGCAAACTTTTTGTTTGGAAAATCGTATGCTGAAGTTATACCATCAAGTCTGAACATTCTCCATGCACCTTTAGGTGCTGATTTTATTCCTTTGTTGCGACTACTATCATATGGAGTATCAGTAGCACCAGCTTGTTGCCAAGCTCTTACCACGATATTACCAGTACTTCTATGAGTACCTACAGCATATGGTTCTATGGTTCTCCAACCCCTATTAGTAGTCTCATCACCTGCATAATAAATTTTTAACACATGTCTATCGTTCACAGCATCAATAATAACATCTCTGCTTACTGATTCTGTTAGCAATCTAAAATCTTTGATCTTATCACGTATTAATTTATTCTCTTTAAGCATTGTTGATGTTATACGGATTGTTTTTATTAAACATGTTTTTTGTTGCTAATTCTTCACGCTTTCTGATATCAGTAACAGTACCAACTTGTTGCTGTTGTTCACCTCTACCTTTTTCATCACCATCACTTAGTGCATTTGGATGACCTGTATTGTAGTCATCATTATCTGTATATGTGTTTCTAGATTTATTTCTTTGTCTAAACTCATCTGAATTTTCTAATAATCTGCTCATTTTGCTATATTTATATTAATATGATTTATATTTATAAATACTTTCAATCATACTTTTCTACAGCAAGCTTAACATATTCTTCCAGATTAGGTACACAATCATGGTTTTTAAGCGAAGAGAAAGTACTCCAAACATAATCAGTATGCTCGTCATTTAACTTTACATCATTATTATTACCAGTATATATGGTGAGAAATAAATATTCTTTACTATCAGGATTTCTTTGAATACAACCCTTATCTAACATCTTACCCAGCTTTAAACCAGTTTCTTCTGAAACCTCTCTTCTAGCTGCTTCTTCGGCAGTTTCACCCTCTTCAATACCACCACCAACTAAACCAAATTTATTTGGCATCCATTGATCTTCATATGCTGATCTTTTTAAGATAAGTATCTCATTATCAGAATTAAATATAATAGCTAATGCATTTTTACATTTAGGTTCGACATCTTCTTGCTCTCTAAGATCAACAGTTCCATCTTGGGCTTTAACATCAGGGTCTTTTAAATCAACATCAATATCTTGTCTAACTTTTTGACCATGCTCAACTTTATTACGTTCTCTTTGTAGTGTGGTAGTCACAAAATTACGCATCTGTTTACCACCAGCAAGTTCAAATTGCTCAATAGATTCAGTACTTGGGTTGAAGTTATCAAAGAAATTCTTTAATCTCTTAAGATTCTGATAAGTACATTTACCTGATTTAACTAAATTCTTGGCACGTTTGATCCCCTCAGCATCGGAAGAGCTGTAAAGTTTCATTCTTATGTTGTTAAGAATCTGAGACGGTATTTGATATTCATTATCGTAAAGTTCAGAATTCATTATTGCTCAAGTATTGCTTTTATTTTATCCTGATCTTTTTTCGGTAACTCATCTATTAAATCAGCAACTCTTTTCGCCTTATAATTTAACTCATGGTCATCATCTTTTTCTTTCTTTAATGAAGATTTTTTCTTATTCTTGTCTTTATCAACAATTTTATCCTCAGCAACTTGACCTTCATCAATTTGATCTTTCATATGTGGTTGTACTACTTTCATAATAGCATCAGCCCATTCATGATCAACATCATTCATGTTGCTTGAAAAATCAATCTCACCACCACTTAAATGCTGCTCATAATCAGATTTTAACTTATCTGGATTACTATGATAATAATCAAGACTCTGTAAATATTTACCATACATCATCTTAACAATTTTTTCTTTTATATCAGAAATATCTTCTTCTGATTCAAAACCAAAAAATCCAAATCTTCCAAGAAAATCATTCTTAAAATTTTGACCATGTACTTTAGCATTATAATCGGTAGTGTTATTCGCCATAGTTTCTTTATTAGCACCTGTAGCTGGCGTAGTATCAGTACCGATTAAATTGTCATCACCATCTATGATTTCGTTAATATCTTTCTTTCTCATATTTACAGTTTATTATAAATACGAGAACTTTACATATTAATCACCTTCATAAAACATATATTCATCACTTGGTTCTTGTGGTTTCCTTGCTTCCACAAAATCATTGAATGCTACTTCTGCTTTAGGTTGTACCTCAAAGAGTTGTTTTTTAGATATTGATAGATCAAGACCATATTGCTCTTTAAACGCCATGAACATTTCATTTATCATATCTCTTTCCATTAACTTCTCCCTTAGTTCATCACTAATGGTAACATCCTCACCCTCTTTCAACCTTTCAAGTATATCTTCTTCATACTTTTCTTTCTCAATTCTAATTCTCTTCTCATCAGGTGATTCAGGAATACCTTGAACATCAGGATTAATAATTTCGATATAATCTCCATTATGGTAACCTATAGAGTATTTGTTAAAATTCTTAATCAAAACGTAGTCATCCTTACCTATATTATCGTTAATAGATTTAAGTCTTGGTTTACCTGCTTTCTCCATTTTATCACTTAAATAGTTAAGTGCATAATCATAAATTTGAGGTGTTAGATCATTAGGATTTTCACTGAACCCATCCCAAATATATTTAGGATCATAACCAGTTCTATTCCAGAACTCCAACTCTTTCTCTTCTAGATACATGGATGGTTCATATTTATCATGGTTATGGTTTTTCAGTTTCAAATCACTTGAAGTAAACTCATTCTTTTTTAACTCGACCTGTTCCACTTTCTTACCAGATGCATCAGGAACTTTAGAACGTTTAATAGATACTAAAATATCCTCTCTGATTTCTTCATCGAATCCATCTAGTAAAACCTCAGCACGTTTATTGAATGCATCCAAGTATTTGTCAACATTATAGTCACCAATCAAGTCAGGATTTTCTTCTAAATCTTCTGTCTTAATCAAGGTGGCATTAATTGTGATTTCCTCGTCAATAACCTTACCATCGTCATCTTTAATTTTCTTGGTCTTAACATCACCATGTGATTTACGAGTACCGTTATTCACATAATAAACCATAGAATCTAATTCAGGTGGTGGCGGTAAGAATGCATCAGCCAAATCAAACACTTCTTCAATAGAGAATTCTTCAATCCCCTTAGACTTAATATCCTCGATTCTCTTCTTGGTAAGAGCACTTGTCTCACCATCTTCCTTGGATTTATCCTTAGATTTTAATAACTCAATATTATACTCAATGATTTCATCATACCTTTCCTTGAAGACATTCCTAGCTGTTTTTTCACGATCAGCAATAATCAATTCCATGTGTGCTTGTTTTGCTTTAGGTCTACCATTCTTATCAGTAGCACGATTTAAGTAGTCCTTAATGGTCATCTTAAACTTAGACTTGGATGCTATCTTTTTAAGTGGTATTTGCTTATAGAAAATTTTCTCAGCGTAGTCATGGTAATAGTTAACAAAATCAACACCATCACCTTCTAAAATCATACGCATACCTTTATCCACGAAGTCTTCGATGTACTCTGACATGGTTTTACTTTTGATAGTATTACCAGTAAGCTTGATCTCATCATCCTCAGTTAATAAAGCATAGTTAATACGTGATAAATTAAGACATGCCTTAAACTCACCATCATTATCCACACTCATGAAATCAGATGTCATCTGCTCGTCATTGAATTTCTCAATAATAGCACCAAGTCCTACTTTACCATCATAAGTCCACATCTCTTCAATAGTACCTTCTGGTTGATCATATGATACTGTTCCATCATCGCTAATCCTAATAGTTGTTGTATCTGGAATACCAAAGTTCACACCATCTGTTACCGCAAGCAACGGCTCTAAGCCAAAGTCCTTAAACCAACTAATTGCTTGTCTTAACGACAGACGACCACTACAGGTAATTCTAGCTGCACAAATATTATCAGACCAGTTAAATGAGAATGCCGAACCAAGTGCACCAAATAAAGAGTTATTCAAAATCTTAATCGGTAACTGTTTAACCTTAAACATTTTACGTTCTGCCTTGGTGAAAGTATCACTAACATATTTATCATAAGTATCGTGATCAATCTCTTTCATCAATTCAACCTCTTCATCCTTCAATGGTGCACCACTAGCAAGCTTCTTATATATGTTACGAGTAGTAGTCATATACATAAGCATCTTCTTAATTACACCAGTTACATCGAACATTGGGAAGATGTCTAACCATAGTTGAAGCATTGGATATAGTGATGCAAAGTCAATCTTTGCTACACGTTTAGTCCAGCCCTTCTTATAACAACGTGTAAGACCTCCTGAGAAGTTTTCTCTCTCATCGGCATGTGGTATTGCCAAATCATTTTCATAGCTCCAAGTAGTCATTAAAAGATTCCATATGGCAGCATTACCCATTGTGGCTACACGTCCATATGTAGTTGGTACAAGTTTGGCAAGTAAGAACGAAGATTGATTGTACAGGTTATCAACTTGTTCTGTTTCCCATAAATCGTCTAATAAGTATTGACGTAAAATATCTTTACCCTCCGTGAATTCTATTTGACCCTTTTTATCTTCATTTAATAATTTAGGTGATTGATCTCTTAACCAAAGTACAAATTCAGGATTATTATCTAATAGATGCTTTCTAAATATCTTATATTTTTCATCAGTTAATGACTGTTTCTTTTTTTGTATTAAAAGAAAGTCACTACCAACCTCTTGAAATTCATCAGGTATTTGTTTATAATTATTATTATCTCTATTGATAAGATGAAGTTTATTATCATCCCACATTTTACCAATACCACCATCACTACCATTGATATACATACGATTTGGCTTGGCGATACCTTCAAACTTACAAATATATTTTAGTCCTGTTTTCTTGATCTCGGTGTTTACTGCAGCAGTTTTCTTAGCAGCATGTAAAGTATCTAAAATGTTGATACCCCACATAATGGTTTTTCTATAGTTCTCAGTACTATTACCAAATTTCACAGTACCCCTTTTCTTTTGAATTACCTTGGTCTTACTTAATGTGGTCTGTAATTCTTTCAAATCAATACCAAGTATCTCTGCTCTCTTAAGAATATAAACAAAGTCAAACTCTTCCGAGTTATGTCCTACGATAACGGCTGGTCTCTTTAATACAATAAGACTAAAGAAATCAATAATTAATCTACGCTCTTCCTCATCACTATCAGGATCGTTTGTTTCCAATACAATATCAAGTCCTTTTGTATCTCTAACACCAATTGCAAATATACGTGCAATCTCAGGTCTCAAACCCCTTGTCTCAATATCGAAAGTCATTCTATTTAAATCCTTATATTCTTCGATACCTTTGAATAATCTAGCACCTGTAGAAATGAAAAATTGTTCCTCTGGTGAAACATTGAAAAATAGATCACGATTCAGATAAACCAATTTATCATTCTTATCTCGAATTGGATTACCTTGAATATCACGTGCTACTTCATATATATCTATACCACCTTCCTTAAAGTATTGAATGATTGAATCATATGAATCAGTACTGGTAACTTTATATGGATACCCATTTTCAAGTCTTGGGTGCTTACCAGTTTTCATCTTTTTCATCGAGATACCATGTTTTACCATCATTCTCTTGGCAAACTCTTTATCTCCATTATATAAAGCACGATTATGTGCCTTTAAATCCTTCACATAAAGAAACGGAGTGTATTTAACCTCAATAGTCTTCGGCTCTTGGTTTGGTTCTTCAATAAAACATGTCGCTTTATTATTTTTTCTATCAGTTTCAACATGAACTAAATATTTTAGATCATTATTACTACCATCAAGAAAATTCTTGATTTCATTAATTATTTTTTTGTTATCCATCTTCTTAATTAAAGAGTTTCCACTTTCAATTTTTTCATTCTCTTACTAAATGAGTATTGCTTACCCATATATATGTATTTTCCCTTTCTATCGATTTCTTTATTATCGTCAGGAAATATACCACAAAACCATAATGCTGTAACCATGTTTTTTGCTTTTATTTGAATGAAATCAATACTTTTATCACTTACAATGTCAAAATCAAGATAATCAACATCATCCATTTTAGTGATAGTCATTGTTAGGTATTCATATATTTCCTGATAAAGGTAAATAATATTTTCTTCATCTAAAAGTTTTTCACCATCTTCCATCATAGCAGCCAATAAAATATCTGCTAATGGATTGGTATCAACATCAAATAGTTCACCCATGCTTTTCCTTAATTTTCTTTATGACTTCATCTAATACAGATTCACTCACATCAGTCTTATAATCTTCATTATCAATTACTTTTCTAATTTCTTTCCTCTTTGATTCAAGAGTATGAAATACAGCTTCATCAATAGTATCTCTAAATATTAAAGGATATATATGTACTGTTGAATCCTGCCCAATTCTATGAAGACGATCACTTACTTGATCATATTCACCAACTGAATACGGCAATGTCAATATAAGCAATTTATCAGCAGCAGTTAATGTTAACCCATAATTACAGGTTTGTATCGATCCAAGAAATATATCTAACCCACTATCAGGGTCTTGGAATTTCTTTACTATATCAGCTCTTTCTTCAACACCCTGATCACCAGTATGTAATGCAGAAATATTAGGATACATCTTATGTATCTCCTTTAATATCATCTTAAATTGATCGACAATTACCAACTTACCACCCTCTTGGATAATGCTATCAATTATTTCTTTAGCATGTCCAATTTTTAATGCCGAAGTATATTGTCTTAATCTAATTAAGATCGTCAATGCATTAGTAGTTTCAGAAGAAAATATATCATTGGCAACACCTTGCTCTATCTTTTCATACTCTTTCATTTCGGCACTACTCAATTCAAGCATAAGTTTTTGATATACCTTATCAGGTAGATTTAAAACATCTTCCTTCCTCTTACGATAAGTATACGGTGCAATCTTATGGAAAAGCTCTTCTAGATTCTGTTTATCAATGTCGGTATCATATCCATACCCATATGGATCATATTTCATACCACAATAGTATTCATAGAAATGCGTTTTAGTTGCAAAATCTATTTCAGAAATTTGATTTAAAACGGTATATAATTCAAATGCTCTATTTGGTGCTGGTGTACCAGATAAAAATACCTTACTTGGTTTACCTTTAAAGAATTTATCATTAGATAATCTTTTGAAATTCTTATATGTATTCGAGGACTGGTTTTTCAATCTATGGGATTCATCACATATCACCGCATCTATCTTATCAACACCCAAGTCACTAAATTTCTTATCCATCTTCTTCTTATCCGATGGATTGAAATATTCATAGTTCATAATGATATACTTGGAATCTTCAATAGAATGTTTATTCTTTTTCCACTTAACGATATGTGCTTTTGAATCGGTGAATTTTTCAATCTCATTGTAGAAGTTAAATTTCAATGAGTTAGGTGTAATCACGAAAACCTTATCATAACCACTCATCTCAACATATGCAATACTACAAATTGTTTTCCCTAAACCCATCTCTAATGATAATAGAGCACTTTTAGCATGTCTTAAATATAATGCAGCAACAATTTGATGTGGATATAATTCGATATGATCAAGTAAACCAGCATGTACTTCATCTGAATACTGTTTGAAGTTTTTCTCATATTCAGACTTCATTTCCATCCAGAACTTTTTGTTCTTGGTTAGTTCTACTATTTTTCTCTCAGTCTCTTTCTTTTCTTGAATTACTTTATCAAATTCTTTTTTGATACGTTGCTTTTCTTCATGAGAACCAAAATCAAAATGGACTTTATCTGATCCTCTGAACATAGTGATAAGTTCATAAAGTCCTTTTACATTTAAAGTCCAAGTTCTATCCTTATAACTACGGTTTTTGGTATCCAGCAATTTAATACTGTCAATCATTTCTTTATTAAAATCGAAATGAAGATCATATTTTTTTGCTCTAGAAGAAGGTCTTCTACATTTAACTATAAACTTGTTAGTATCCACCATATTTTTTTGTTAGCAAACAAATATAGTAAAAATAAAATAAAGAGTAAAGTTTTTACACTACGCTAGTTTTTGTTGATGACTCACCAATAATAATATTGATGTCACTATCGGTTGGGAATGTGATCTTACCACAATAATCACCAAGAAAATCTAGCTTGAACTCAGCCATATATCTACCAGCTTTTTTTGTTTGATTTTCTTTGAATCGATATGCTAAAGTATATTTACTTTCATCTAATTGATAATAATCATCAGCTTCATTTACTATTAATTTACCACCATCATTAGCAACATGATATATACCACTTTCAGAATCTCTCATAGAAAATGTTACAGCAACGTTTTCCAGCATCTCATCGGTGATATCATATTTCTCTCTCATTCTCTGACTTAAAGAAAATTTTACTTCTGGAAGAGTGGAATGTTGTTTTATAAAAATATTGTTGTTTCTAAATGTAGTGCTCATAATTATAAATACTTATTCATCATATTTTAAATATTCACCATAAACAAATACTTTTTTTAATTCATTTTTAAACTCAACCCATGTTCCCTTTTTCAAAACATATCCTGATTCTTCTAAACCTGAACCAACATAGCCACTAGTTGAGTATACATAGTCCATTATACCATCGACTGATTGTTCATACTCAGTACCTAAAATACCTATTTCAACATAATAATCGATAAGCTCTCTCACACTAAAAAATAAGTTCTCAGCATCACCTCTATTCAGGTATAATAGAACAACATATTTTGCAT
>Ga0306906_1000218_pt1 | contig 26692 bp, 40 predicted proteins | sample AntRauTorcE11897_FD_190405 | JGI IMG/M metagenome (GOLD analysis project Ga0306906, IMG submission 190405) | Saline lake microbial communities from Rauer Islands, Antarctica - Metagenome Torckler E11 #897 (v2) (version 2) | ecosystem: Environmental > Aquatic > Non-marine Saline and Alkaline >...
AAAATTTAAAAAATTTGTTTCTTGAATTGTTTGATTATTTAATTTTAGAGAGATCAAAGATAGAAATAAAAGTATAAAAACAAGGTAATATAATAATTAAATTTATCTTTAATCTCAATACTATTTTTGATTAATCGGCTGTTCTAACGTTTCCTTCTTCGTCTAGATCTAATGTTACATTCTCAACATCAGCCCATTCCGAAGTCTCCATCATGCCCATCAGTAGATCTGGAGCAACTGCTCTAGCACCGAGGGTTATACATCTGTTACGAAGCATAATGATAGGCATCTTCTTCCAGTTACTCTTATTGGTGAGGCCCATTGTCTGAGCTTCGGAATAGCTGAATGTAAATACTTGGGAGATTGCTTTTTCTTTCATCTCCAAAGTAGCCAATATTCTTCTTTTTACTTGATCGGATAATTTCTCTGCATTGATATACTCCTTATTTAGAGCATCCAGTGCTTTAAAGTTAGTAAATCGAATAACTGCGGTGAAATTATTTTCTTGGCAAGGATGATTCTCAACGCTGAACCTCCATCCGCCTCTAATTAATAATGCACCGATCATGTGTACAGAAAGCGTAGGCTTCCCTTCAATCATGTGAATATTATTCAAAGCAATAGTAGAAGAGAATCCATATTCATGGCCCATCTTAACAGCACCGATTACTTGTGCAGGCTCAGTATAAAGATTAGGAAGAATCCCGGACTCAATTAGAATCTTTGCACCCTCTAGCATATCGTCTAAGGAGTTACTTGAATTATAATCTAATACATCTGCATTAAGCCCACTCTTAGCAAGGCTATTAGTAACACCAGATTTAAATCCAGCATCTTCTTTCACCTTATTATAATCTGGAGCTGGAGGAGGTGTTGCTAATCCTGACGGTTTTTTAACTTCTTCAGTAGTTTCCTGAGGAGTTGGTTTCTGAATTTCCTTTTCAGCTGTCTTTTGTTCAGAATTTTCATCATTCTGGACATTATCTTGTGAATTACTAGGAGTTCCTCCTAATGGCGGTCTTTTTACGCCTTCTGATTTAGCTTGTGCTTCTTGCATCTTCTGTTCTTTTTATGTTATTAACTTTAAATTTTGCTGCCATAGCAGACCATTGGGTTACTGAATCACTGTCTTGTAGTGAAGGCAGGTCCCAAAAGAATCCATTTTCAGGAGTAAATAGCAAAGGAATCTGAGCGCTATCACCGCCTTCAGTATTCCTTAATATTGTACATACTCTGAATCTAGGAATGTTGTCAGATTCACTTATAAAATCTGTAGGTTTCCACCCATTATATTCCGTCATCTGAAATTTAAATGGATTGAATAAGTGCAATGCTACATTAGAGTCTTCAAAATAATACTTGAATTCCCTGAAATCAGGAACCATCTGATTTAATTTAAACACTCCACCTACTTCCCATGCAGGTACTATTACAACAGGAGTAAATTTTAGAAAATCCCTGAAATAACAGAAATGTTCATTTAGTTTCCTGTGTAATGAAGCTTCATCATATTGCTTACCTCCTACAGATTCATTGGTAACTTTCTTTACATTGTCTACAATAACTAATGTGATTTGCTTTTCATGAGCTTCATCATATTTAAAATACTTATCGTATCCATCTGTGACAGTTTCTCCTATAGTATCCGCGTATTTTTCTACATCATAATAAATTCCCATTGGGTTAGTCGGTCCATGCTTAATGTCCACTACCTGAAAGAACTCTTCAAAGAAAGCTTCTGAATTATCTATCCAATGCTGTATTTGAGCATGAATCGCAAACATTCTAGAGTGCATACCATTTAAGGTATTAGTATCCATCAACTGACTATGGAATAACCATAGATAAGTGCATAGATACTTCTGAAGTTTTTGCTTGGGAGATTTATCCATATTAAAGTAGAGTATTTTTAATGGAGGTCTCTCCGATTCAGGCTGAGCTTTCCACGCTAAGTAAGCGCCTAGTACAAAATGCAAATCGGTAAAACTTCTCTTTCCTCCACTCATTCTTCCACCTATAGTATAATATTGCGCTTGGTTAATAGGGTTCAGATACTTTCTTAATTTTTCACTGTAGAAAAAAGGAATTCCATGTATAGATTTGGCCCTACTATTAGCCGTCTCGTTAATAACGAGCTCTTTGTAATTTGACATAAATTATCGTTTTCTAATTAATCCATTATTACACCAGCATGCGTCACGCTACTGGCTTCACTTGTCCCCGAAGGAACGCTTGAGTAAGAAGCCTCAATTATTTGAGTAGCTGTTTTATTCTGGCAGAAATAATGAGATCTTTCATACCATTCTTCCCAGTCATCTATAAAGGTTTGTATTTTAGGTATAAATGCTTTCCCATCTCTTATATGAGATTTTATAAATAGAAAAGTAGCATACATAAATACACCTATATCAATGTTGGGTTTACGAGCTGTTCTCTGAAAGAATTTAGCGTACTTCTCAAGAATTCTTCTTAGTTTAAACTGACTGTGCCTAATCTGAAATACAATTTCCCATCCAGTGTTCTTATCACTAGAATCAGTAGGCCACATACATATCCAGGTGTAGAAAATGTCTCCTAACTCCTCATTATTATTAAAGTAGCTATCAATTTTCTTCTGAGATGTATTTTCTATCTCATGTTTTCTCAAAGAGTGTTTAAAAACTTCAACAAGGTATTTCATCTCGTTGCTTAGCTTGTACTTAATTGTTTTGAGTACTACAGCTCCTTTAAATTTTTCCCACTCTTTTCTATTGATTTTTAAGGATTTATCTAATACACCACGATTGGTCAGATCTTGTAATTCCTCTTTTCTGATTCTTCCTTTAAACGATTCAGAGTTCTCTTTGTAGATCATGTACCCTACCTGGCCTAATGAGAAATCGTTTCTTAACGCAATTTCCATTATTTCATCTAATGTGATCATATTAATTTTAAATTTACAATTTGTTTTTCAATGTGGTTTAAATCCACATTACCTACTATTTCACCTAGCCAGTAAGCATTCTGACAATACATTTTCTCATCTCCATTATGATAATAAGAAACAAGGAAATGAATATGCCCTAGCTCTTCTATCGGAAGTCTAACTAGCCTTCCTACGTAAGCTTGCAAAGCATCTGTCATAGAAGAAGTATAACTGTGTACTACAGCATTGTTTAGTCCTTGGAAGTTAATTCCTCTATGTACTTTTTTAACTACTCCTAGCTCACTTACATCGCCTTCATTAAACCTATCTATTATGCTTTTATCTGCCTTTTTTCCATGGTATTGATGCTTAGTGATCTCGTCTACTATTTTAGTCAATTGTGCGAAGACAATCACTTTTGCATCTTTATTACTCTGGAGGAGATTCTCTTTTAACTTTTTTGCATAATCGTTTAATGACTTAGTATTTCGCATCATAGACATCCTTGAATTGGGATTTGCCGGGGAAAATTCCCAGTATTTCTTCTTATTTTTTTCTTTGAAAATACTCTGTTCAATATGGCTATAATCTTCTCCTCTATGGTAAAGCTCGTTTTTAATAGCATATAGCTTACTTATTTCATGCTTAGCCTGAAGGATGTTTTTTGTAATCCACTTATACTTTGAAATTTCTCCGTAAGGAGTACCCTCATAGACTTCGGTAGTTAAAGGGACTTCATGTATCCACATTTTAACCCTATTAACTACTCCATCCTCTTGGGCATTTTTTAAAGTGTACCTCATAAATGGAGGAACTGAAAAAACGCTCAGGCTTTTCTCAAATTTAGAGGGAATCAAAGATCCAGTCATTCCAAGAAAGAAATCAAATTTGTTCTTTTCGAATACTTTGGCATATCCTCCAGAATCACTTAATGCGTAATCTAATTCATCACATATAAGCAATCCTATTTCTTTGTTTTTCCATCTATAGGCAGTCTGGTAGCATGCAATTTTAACTTTATGCTTGCATCCCCATTTCTCCAACTCCTTTGGGAGTTCATCATCCCTAAGGAACTCAGAATTAACTAAGATTACAATAGGCCAATGTGCTTCCGGAACTCCATGCTTATCTACAAATGAATTAATAGCGTCTGCTATAATTTTAGATTTTCCAACGCCCATAGAAATGAGTGCATATCCAAAGCAATGGTTAAAGAACCATAAATCAATCGCTTTCTGCTGTACTTGGATTCGTATAGAATTTTTTGTTTCCTTCATTATACTGATTTTGTGCGTATTCAAAGGTTTTCTCATTATATCGAAGATCAAACCCTTTATATATAATGCCCATTTTCTTGGACTTTCTCATTACAAGATCAGTGAACTCTCTTAAAATGCTCGGATCGTCTTCATCATATATAAAACGATGTAGAAATGTAACTCTAGTGTTTTCACTTTTACTTAATAGACTATCTGCATCTTCATTACCTGAACTGACTTTAGTAATGCTGAGCATTGGCCTAGATTCTTCGTCTATTTTTAAACGGTATCTAGGAATGATCTTCATTACTCCCATTTTCTTCAATGTCCTTGATACTATTGCAATTAATACATTGACTTCATTCTCTTCTTCTACATAATTTGTTATGAAATTTATTTTATCGTTGAATTCTGCTTCGAAAAGCTCCTCTAACTTTCTTTCTATATCAAACTTTTCAAATTTTCTATCTTCTGTATTCATATTTGTTTACTAACTATATATATTTTCTTTTTCAGAAATCAATTAAACTTTAATTTAAAGCGAGGAGATCCTGCTCCTCGCGGTTACCAAAACTACAATAACATTATAATATAACAAAGTAAATTATTATATCTCTTCACTTTCGTAAGGAGAATACTCTTTGTTACAGCTTGGGCATTTTCCATTACAGGAATGATCTGAGACATCTTCCCAACTAATATTGCAATAATCACATTGATAATGATTTAAGAATTTATACTTCTTCAATCCGTAATCACTTGCATACATATTTACATGGGTATCAATTACGACCCAATTTACTCCTTCATTCGCATCGTGATTATCATCGATTCTAAGCAGAACTTCACTTGCTTGTTCTTCAGAAATCTTTATTCCACTTTTATTAGCAGTATCAATTACATCTATAATGCTCCACATCAAAGCAATAGACTCTCCTTTACGAACATTCCTAACATTGTTTTTAGAAATACCGATATGAGTATATTTACCGTTTGACCAGGATTCTTCTGGATTGTCTTGGCTCCTATCTATATCTATAGAAGAGTCTCCGAATAATTCACACAGTTCAGGAATGTTATTTTCTCCAACGTAGTGCTCTAATTTTACACCATAGAATCTCTCTACAAATTTGTAGAGTTTTTCCGGAGATTTTATTTCTTCAGATCTTATTAATTTAGATACCTCATCTTTCATAGAGTCATCAAGCTCGTTGCAATCAATTGCTTCTTCTCTCTGTATTTTAAATGTTACTAACATGTTGATCTTAGTTTAAGTAATTATTTAATAAATCTGATATATGCAATATCTTCTTCATTGCAGATATCATGTAATGCTTGTATTAATACAATATTCGAGTCAAACTCATTTACATCGTTTCCTAGCTCGTCAAGAACTTTATCAGGGTTAAATAAATGTTCATTAAGATTACTGTGAGTATCTGTAAAGCACTCAAAACCAGAATTAAGCAAGTTTAATATCGCATCTCTAAGATTTCCCTGTCTATCAGGAATATAGAATGACTTCACTTTTATAAGTTCGTCATCACTACATTTTTTGAGATCTTCTTTGAATTCTTCTTTTAACATAAGTGTTTAAATTAATTGTAAATGATTATTTAGTCCAGTAATCAGTTATTTCAGTATCAGCCAATATTAACCGATTAGGGATATTTATTTCATGTCCTTGAATCATCAATTCAGTCATGATCTCTGACCATTCTTTTGCAAAATCCTCCCTGGCTTCACAAATTATTGCATCATGAAGCATCATTAGGATTCTTACCCTATCATCAAGATTATTCTTTTCTATATGATCTTTTATCAGGACCATCGCGCATTTAGTTCCGTCAGCTCCAGTGCCTTGGATAGAAGTATTTTTACCTTCTCTTCCTATAGATGCCTTTACCTCTCTACCCATAGAAAAGTCAGATCTCCACTCTGGGAAATATCTTCTTCTCTTAAATGGAGGCGCAGTATCTATCCATCCATATGTAAGTGCTTTATCAGCTCTCTCTTCAAAGTACTTCCTAAGTTTAGGGAAAGTAGAGAAGTAGTCTTCAATTAACTGCTTAGCATCACCGTGGCTTATACCTAGCCTAGTAGAGAGCATCATAAATCCGCCCCCGTAGGCGAGCCCAAATGATATAGTTTTTGTGAAGGTTCTAAGTCTTTTCGCTTCAATAGTTTTAGGTTTTGACTTACCTTCTGGATCTCCTCCGGCATCTACCCATTTGTCTTTAAAGACTAGGGAAGCACATACACTGTGAAGATCCCACCCATTTCTAATAGCATCTAGCCATACTGTCTCATTAGCTAAATATGCAATTACAGCTAACTCCTGAGAGGCGTAATCACTAGCAACTATTTTCCATCCAGGAGTAGGTAGAAAAGCTTTTCTATATCTGTTTCCGATTCCGCCTTCTTCTTCTTTTTCCTCATCTGCTGGAATTGTCATAATACCAGGCTTACTCATGGAAACTCTACCGGTATTAAGGATCTGTCTTAAACCTCTTGCCCTGATTTTTCCATCAGTACCAATAAAATTATAAAACTTTTTACCATAAGAGCTGATCAATCTGGTTTTCTTAACGTACTTTTTGTATGCAGTAATTACCGGATGATCCATATCTTTCAGTGTATCTTCTTGAGTATCCTGTAGTGTTGGGTCTATTAATTGAAATAACTGGAGCCTCTGCACATGAGAATTCATATTGATAGATACTTCCCCTTTGGTGTGGAGGTATCCTAGATCAATTAATAAATTTCTGTAGTGAACTATCATGAATTTAGTGGCCATTTCTTTTTCGTCATTGATCAGATAGTATAGAAGATTTTCATCTTCCTCTAACTTCTTTTCATAAACTTTAAGAGCCGGCTTTGTGAACTTTTCAAGATCCGGATGTAGATAAGGAATGATCTCCGCTTTTTGTTTAGAGCTGTTCCAATTAATATCGCAGGTATCCTCGTCATAAATAAATCCAAGGTCTACACAATCTTCATAGAACTCTTCTCTCATAACTCGATGCATATTTCCTAAAGCTTCATCAACTTGAGGCTGAGCCCAGGCTATGTTCTTCTCCCATTGTTCGGTATCCCATTCAAACCCATTAGTAAGAATATCTCCAAATCCACGAACTACGTTATTTTCTAGCGTAATGGTGTGCTTATCATTTTCATAGGTCTCTAAACTCTCTATGTGTCGTTTGAGTATTCCCATATATTGAACATCCGTTGCCGCGTACACTACTTGAGCTTCACTCATCATTTCACCATCAAAAGTAGTTTGCTCATCTTTACTCATCTCTATCCCGAAAAGGTGTTTTAGAGCTCCAGCCAAACTATAAAGATCAGGCGGAACTCTCTTTCCTTGAGTGCTTACCTGAAGCGCGAGCATAGTATCAAAGATGTTTGCAATGTCAATTCCCATACACCACTTAATTACAGTGTACTCAAACTTAGCATTGTGAATGATCTTTTGGGTAGAAGGGTCATTAAGTATATTTTTAAAATACGTAATGGCCTCCTCTGGGAGACTAGCATAATCTACTACCCATTGTGTTTCTCCTTCAACATCACCAAACTGAATAGCATAAATTACTCTTTCTGTCAATTCTTCGACAACGTTGGTCTCAATATCCAGCTGGTAGATATCTTTATCTTTTATCCATTCATGAAAATGGGGAATTGATACCTGTCGATACTCAGAACTGTTGGGGTACGATCGGGAAGAAATAAGGTACCTAGTTTTACTAGACGGTACTAAACTAGGAACATTTTTTACTTCTGGTAGATCTAACATAATTATTATTATTATTTCATTAATACAAATAAACTTTTTTTAGCTCGGGTTGCCGCTACATAAAGAGACTTGAGCTTTGTTTCCCAGCTTACTCCAGTAGAAAGTATGTCATCTGCTAATACAAACACATGGTCAATACTTTGTCCTTGAGCTTTATGGGAAGACTGAGCATATAGATAAGAGAAGTTAAGAAATGTATCATTAAATCTTCTAAAGTTAGCCCAGGCACTATTTCTTTTAGTTTCCTTTGCTATCTTTTCCAGTAAATTCTTAGCTCTAAAATATTGAGGATAAGAATCAGGATGGATATGATGAAGAACATGAGATTCAAAAGGTCCTCTGTCAACGTAAATATCATAGACTTTATATTGATGGTAAGATAGTCCTTTTTCATAATCTTCTACCTCCTCTGGATTAATGAAGGAAACATCAATGTAGCTTATAGATACATCATCTACTTCAATGATCTCTCCATTATGAAAGTAGACGGGCTCTCTTCCTTGTGATTTATAAGGAGCATTTAGTACTACTTTTTCTCCTACACATATAGTATCACGTATATCACCATATATCATTTCTCTCATCGACTCATTATAGCTATCAATGATATCATTTCGAAAGCATAGAATTCTAGCATTGTTATGATAGACTTTTATATAATCTCTGACCATGTAGTCAAAGTATTCTCTATTTTTAGTAAAGGCGACTAGAGATGCTTCAGTTTCCTGTACTGGGAGGTAACTCAGTAAGTTAGCTGGGTTCATATACCTTCCATTTGCTTCAGCATAGTCTACATAAGCTCTGTAGAATTGTGCTACTTCTCCAATAGGTCCAGAAAATCTTCTTGATTTAGTAAGTTCCGCGTAATCTTTAATTAAGAAAGTAGGAGAAGATTTATCATCATCTGATACAGGCGGTAATTGTCTACTATCTCCTGTAAAAATAATTTTAGAATTATGTGCTGCGGATTTACGAATAAGATCTAACATCTCTTCATCAATCATACTACATTCATCTATCACAATAAGTAAAGCATCCTTTATAGGCATTGCTTTATTCTTTATCCTCTCATAGTTTTTTCCCGTTTTACCCCACACAGGTTTCATTGCGAGTAACTGGAGGATAGTATAGCATTGAGCTATATCTCCAATAGACTCACTAAGAACTGCTTTAGCTGCATGAGATACTGTAGCCCCTTTTACTAATTCTTTTGAGGAGGTCCAGGATTTTATCGCATACTTTAAAGTAAAAGTCTTTCCGGAGCCGGCTGGTCCTATAAATAAGAATTCCCTTTTATCTTTATCTGCAAGGAACTCCTTAATCTTTTCTACTGCTATTTGTTGTTCGTCAGTAAGTGTAACATCATTTGTCATAAAAATTATTCTCTAAAGATGAAATTATCTTTATCAATTCACTATTAGTTAAATCGCTTTTATGAATGAGATCGCTCTCTATTTTAGCAAACTGCCCGTCATAGGACAATATTACTTCTAGATCATCTACTTTTATAGATGGTCTGAAAACAAACTTTTGTTTTTTAAGCATTTCTGCCTTTGTTTCATATACCAGGTCCAATGAAGAAAGTATTTCTTTTCGAAGCTCTTGTGATTTTACTAGTAGTTTCTCTGATAAATTACGCATGTTGAGGATTTTGGAATTTAGATTTCTTATTTTGCTCTAAATTATGTCTATTTACCCAATCTTTCAACTCATCATGCGCTTTAACTTTACAAAGGCTGTCAGCAAGGTCATTAAATTCATGACCACTATGCCCTTTTATCCATTGGAATTCAACTACACTATTGTTATTATATAGTTTTGCCATGTAACTGTCAATATACTGAAGAAGCACTCGAATATATTCTTTCTTTGCTTTCCACTCCCGGTTAATCCATTTCTGAACTCCCACATAATCGGAGTGAATAATAATTTCTACATTTTTCGCTTCTTTGAATATTTCCAACACTTTTGCTGCGGCATATAACTCTGCAGTAGGGTTAGAGACATAAACTTGGAATTGATTATAGAAAGCTTCTGTGTCTAATGCACCTGAATGGGTTTTCACCATTTTATCTTTAGTTACCATACAAATTCCGTAGGTAACATCATGTTTATCTCCTTTGGCGTGTCGGCCATCAGTATAGATATTAATTTTTTCCATTATATTATTGATTATAGGTTTAAAAAATTGTGGAGCCATCTTAGAACAGATTTTTTACTGTCTCCCTTAATCCACCATAGAAAAGGACCATCTATATTATCTCCTTTCTCAAGATCTAGTTGATTTTTAATATTATTGTAAATAGCACTTTTATCAATTGATTCTAAAGGGGATTCAATGATCTCTTCTTTAGTTATAATGTAGATGGTATTAGGGAATTTATCCTTGTACATCATAAACTGTTTAGCTCCTACTTTCTTCTGAAGCTTCTCAGCAATTAGTTCTTCTCCGTACTTGTAATCTCTTATTTTCCTATCTTTTATTAGATCTGAAACACTGCTCATTAGATTAATTCAATTAAGTATTCATAGATTTCTGACAAATTATTGATAGGATAAGGATTTCCAACAGGATAGTAAAGTTTACCTTCCTTGATTTTATAATCAGTCTTTTTACTTAAAGTATCATTTATCTCATTAAATATAGATATAAGTTCATCGCTATCGAACCTTTCTATATCTAACTGTATCTCATATACGTTATTTACTTCGCAAATTACTGATTCATTTTCAATAGCTATTGCTTTAAGAAGCTCTTTTCCAGAGTAGAATTCAATAGGCCTGCTAAATTCAAACCTTTCTTTTAATACATCAGCAACTGTTAAACTGAAATCACTAATAATATTTTTGTATTTTTGATGCTCTATGGCATCACTGGTACTTCCTTCTATTTTCTGCATAATTTTTACTTAGGGTAAATAACTATTGCTTCTTTAGGGAATTTACATTGAGTTCTAGGAGTATCTACAATAAAACTTGATAATGAAGAGGAAAATCCTATTTCTTCTTTACTAATTGCCTCAATATCTGATGCAAGTGTCATATTGATTTGCTTATCTCCTACTACAATTGGACTATCTTCTGGAACCCCTTCTTTAAGCATTCTCCCAGTAAGTCTGTTAATTTCTTTTAGTGTCATCTTTTTGAATTATGTTTTAACAAAACTATAATAACAAACTAATATAACAAAACTTTAAGGAGTAAATAATCAGGAAGTCCTTTAATAAAACTTCCTGAAATTTTAATTAGGCTTCTACTGGCTCACCATCTTCTACTGCCTCACCATCTTCCACATGATAACTTTCAATTTCTGATATTGTATTAGTTATTTCATCTATAAGCGTGAACTCATATCCAGTCATTATTTCACTGAGTATCATTACAGGACTTAGATTTTGTTCTTTAAGTTTTGTAAGAATAAAGCTATTGTTGTGAAGTTTTGCTGAGCACAAAGCTACATATATTAAGCTATTATGATCTCGGTGCAGTGTTCGAGAATACTTGATAATTAGCTTACTAGCTAAAAAAATATTATTCGCTTTTACTGCATTAATCAAATTTTCGAAGGAATAATTAAAATTGATTCTTCCTTCAGCTTCCTTTGCTTTTTCAAGCGACTCGATTACTTTTTGACTTCCATACTTAATGGACTTACTCATACAAAGCTTAAAAAGTTTGGATTCACTTTCATGAAGTGGAGGAAATTCTATTCTCTCCAGCAAATCTTCAAGCATTTCATCTCGATCAGCTCTTATTACTTTATCTAAAATGATGTCGTTTTCACATCTTATGTCTCCTTCTTCAAGAGTCATAAATAGATTAAAATCAGTCAATTCATCTGTATCGATGGCATTGACTATCATTTCTGTATATTCTAACATAGATTACTTGTAATTTTGTTTGATTATCTTTCTAATTAACTTACCAACTCCAGATACAAACCCTCCAAGGTCAGTGAAGTTGATATTTTCAGGATACATAGAGTCCATATCATAGTGCACATTGATCCCTACTCCTATTACAGTAGCATTGAACTCTTTTTGTGCTTTTAATATTTTGTCTCGGGTATCTCTTACACCTCTATTTCCCCCATAATAATGAGCACATGGACTACCATCACTTATTACTATCATATAGATATGATCGTCTGTTTGTTGACGTATTCTTTTAATGGCACTATAGATTGCAAATCCGTCTCTATTCTGAGACCTACCTCTTGAATAACCTAGAGAATATTTATGAACATCTTTATTCTTTTCTTTGTAAATATTAAGGAAAGTATTTTGATCTCCAGGTATTCTATTTAGTGCATCGATATCGACAGGTTCACTGAATGTTCCTACATAATTATCTCCTGAATGTCCATAGATATAACTTTCTAATGGAGTCTTTTTGAGCGCTTCATTGAACAATACAGCAAGTTCACATGCAATATTCATTCTACTTTTAACACCAGATACTCTAGAATTCATAGAACCACTTTCATCTAATAGTAACCCAAATACACCTCCTTTAACACTTTCTGATACCTTCTTAGAGTATATTTTATCCTCTCCTAGCTTTCCTTCAACTAACTTACTTTCATCAAGAGATCCGTTTCTTAATCCTCTCAAATCCATTGTTTTTCGATAAGTGTCAAAGTTGAGTTTAGTAGAAAGTGCAGATATTTTGCTTTTTACAGCTTTTTTATACTCGTTATATTTACTCTGGTTACCTTTTTTCATGGGAACCGCAATTACTCTCATAGATCGATCATATTCTACATTTCCCTCAAGTTCCATTAAATCTACTTCATCTACTTCTCTAGAAGTATCTTTATCTTCTAACTCCTCTTTCATAGTTGAAGACTCTATTTCTTTTATTATTTCACTAGCAAATTTCCTACCGTCTTCAGAAAAAGATCTCTTTTTATCTTCAGAAGTACCTTCAGAATCATCACTTGATTTCTTTCCTGAAGGGTCTGGAGCTGAGGGCATAGGTGAAGAATCTCCATCAGTTTCTGATTTCGATTTTTCTTCTGAACTTCTTTCTTCTCCTTCACCACCTGATTCACTATCTGATTCACCTGAAGGGTCTCCATCTCCTTTTTCTGATTCCGGAGGCTCTTCATAATATTGCTCTATTAATGTATACAAAGATTCTGCTAGGTCCATACATTTTTTAGTGGAATCAGGGTAGTCTTCTTCAAAGAGTAACTTGACTCCAACTAGCAATTCTTCGTGCTTTTCCACTAACTCTAGATCTAATGCCTTAGGATATCGAACAAACATGAGTACTGTATTAAGTATCTCATCAATTTCTGAAGTAGCTTTTACATCTCGATCTACTTTACCTAGTAACTCTGCTTTCACTGCGGCGATATAATTAGAGTAGCCTGGGAAGTCTTTCCCTATTTCTCTCTCTATATACTCGTCCTCTACAATATTCCAAAGCATTTTTAGGATAGGATTCTTTTTAACCTTATCCATGTATTTGAAATCTGTGTAAAGAACATGAGCTGCTTCGTGAACTACTCCTCCAAGGAAAGTATCTACTCTTTGTCCTGGGGATAGTATTTCGTTATCAAAAACATTAGTACCTACCATTACAAATTTACCGTTAGAGCAAAAATTAGTTGTACTAATCCTTAAAGTGTTCTTGAAAAGTCCCATAGAATCTAATCTATTACGGCCTATTCTATAAGCCATTGAAATCAGATCTTTAGGAGTTTCATCACCTTTGAATTCGTATATCATTGAAGAATACCCCTGGCCGGGAAGAACATCGTCTTCCCAACCTAAGGATACTTTATCAAACCTAGATACATATGTTTTATCCGATCGGCCTTCTATCCAATCATTCAATAAATTATCTTTCATAAATTAAAATTATTTTAAGCTGATTGAAGGATGTCTGCTACTTCTTCATAGTCTTCTTCCATCCTGTTTTCCATTACCTCTTGGATTGCATCTTTCACTTGCAATCCATCTTTTACTAACTCTGCTACTTCAATACTCAATCGAACAGATAAATTCTCTCCTATAGAGTCTTCTCTATACTTATTTCTTATTTTATTAGCAATAGAAACAATGAAATTTGCTTCTGTTTTATTGATGCCGGCTCTGCCTTGAAGTATCTTAACCTCATCATCTAGGTTAGGGTACTTTAGTGATTTCATAGCAAATCTCTCTTTTAATGCAGTATCAATAGGATTAGTACCTACGAAATTAGTACCGATATTTGCAGTACCGATAACTACACATTGAGGATGCTTTTTAACAACAGTATCAAAATCTGAACTGGCCATAGACATTTTTAATTCTCCTGTCCTATCCAATAAAGGAAGTAGTATATTTAAAGCATTCAAAGGAGCTCTGTTCAGCTCATCCAATAAAATAAGACCAGGCTTTTTAAGATCCTCTATAAATGATGATATATCAAATACAGATTTCCCATCCTTTAACCTGTGAACTCCTATCATAGAAGCAACAGGATCTTGCATGGTACCCATATCAAATTTAGATACTGGAAGATCAAAGGACTTTCCTAGCAAATATACCAACTCAGTTTTACCTAAACCTGAATCACCTTTAATTAAGAAATTCTTTCCTTTATGGATGTTTCTTATAAATATCGACCAGTCTTTTTCGTCAATACAAAATCCTGTTTTGTCTAAAGTAGGTGCCGGATACTTTTCCAGCAATTCATCTAAGAGTGAAGTTTTTTCACTCTTAGGTCTTCTCTTAGGCTTTTCTTCAGTTTCTTTTTCATCTTTTGACTCCACATTTTGATCTTCAGGAGATTCACTACTTTCCAAGGAAGTTAAATATCCATTTATAGTGGCTTCAGCCTCTTCTTTTGTAGATTTCTCTAAGAACGTAGCTTTCTTGGAAATAGCATAATTAGCGCCAGATACTTGAGAAATTCTAGGATCCCTGATCTCAAAGAACTCCCCGATTTCACTTTCCTTATAACTTTTATCGGTGATTACGGTTATCCATCCTTCTTCACTTTTAATATATTCTGACGGATCCTTTGCTAAAGGAGCATACTGATTAGCAAGTAAGTTTAACCGCTTTCCTAATTTTTCATCTTCGGCTACTACTGCAAAGTATCTTACTGGTCTTTTTGATTCTGAAATTTTCATTGTACGTGTTATTTTTAAATTAGCTTAAATTAAATTTTTGAGTAAAGTAATTGATACAAGATATGTAGTTTTTGATCCTATAAGTAGGATTAGATTTACGTACTACTAACTCCACTTCTTTATAGAAATGCCATAAAGAAATATGAGGAGGCATCTTATCATCTTTGAAGTAATTTCTAATTGCATTTTTGATTTTAGTAGTTTCAGCGGTATTAAATATATCAGTTTTGACTACCATTTCTCCAAATATAGAAGAGCAAAAATCTTCATTTACTTTGATGGCCTCCAGCATAGACTTTTTGTAAAGTACATCTGTAGTAGGCTCAGATAAGTAAATTACAGCAAGGTCGCATAATTCTTTAATTTGAGATACGACATCTCCCATGTGTTTTTTACGAAATGTTAATTCACTATCTATCATGATGATCCCGTCTATAATAGTTCCAAAAGCAATTTTAACTGCCCAGACCTTATTATAGGAATTCTGAAACATTACTACTTTTTCATATGGATCATCTGATGGAGTGATAACAGAATAAATAGTGGAAAATATTTGACCTTCTGCTGATAGACCATAATTTCTAGTTTTAATAGTATGGCCTGCAGTCTCTATTGTTGATCGTACTTCATCTATTAAAAGTTTATGAGGTACCGGTTTATATGTTCTTGTTTCTTCTGGTAAAGGAACTGATAATAATGTAGTCTCTATTGAGCTATATTCTGGTGTTTCTACTGTTGACATGACGATTAAATTAAGATTTAAAATTATTAAGTTGCTCTAACATATGTTCTACTTCATAATGAGCATCTTTTTCTGAGAAGACATAATCTTCTGCTTTGACTAGAGCCTTCTTTTTAGCTTCTTCAGCATTATTGGCTTCAACTTCTATTCCTTTATAGGATACTGAAGTCCTTTCAACAAATACTTCGTATTTCTTCATTTCTGAAATTCAAATTTAGTTGATAATTACATAATAACAAACTAGTATAACTATTATTGTCCATTTCTTTGTGTTAAGTTAGACTTTAATGTATTGAACTCTTCTCCTTGTATCCATTTTAATTGGGAAGTGACTTCCAGTCCATTAGCCTGGCCGTCTTCTTGGAGAGATTCTAAAGATTGTATGTGATTTGAATAAGCTTCTACTGGATCTCCTTGGAATGTTCCTTTAAGGCCGTAGACATTTTTATCAAAGTCAATTAAATTAGGGTTAGGTGCTTCACCGTTCCCGAGAATTATAATATTATCCATTAAAATAAAGATTAGTAAAAGACGTACTACTTTTGTTTATAGTACGCCTTTTTGATTTTTAACAATTTATGTTTTCTATTCAGATTTTAAATCTGTCAAGAGATACATATATCTGATACATACCAGCCACACTTCTAATGTAAAACAGTGTCTATTAAATACACCTTGTCTTTATTATTGACATCATCAATTTTTAAATATTCTACAATAGTTGATTGAATTCACTAGAAGAATACTAGGGACTTTCCTTTCCAGAGGATTTACAGATTCTAGGGATATAAGAGAGTGCCCAAACTTTGTTATATTTAATAGTGCCTCAGCAGCGTTCCTTGCTTCAATATCAACTACGTGACCTCCTTTTAACTTTATCCTAAAATGATTTGCTATAGTCACTATATATTTATTTTGTGTTGACGAAGATAAAATAACATTCTCATATAACAATAAAAAGTTTTAAAATCTATTTATTTCATATGATTTTCTATACTCATTGTCTTTTATAATGTAGATATGAAGATATTTCGGATCTCCAGTTAACTCATCGTTAGTGGTATCAAAGAATACATCTATGTTATCCCCCTGATCATTTTTAAATAAATAATAAGTACTCTCATTATCAGGTTCAGAATTATTAAATCCATTGTTCACGAAAGTTAGTACTATATCTCTACCAGATGTCTCTACTGTGATCCGATCGTCATATAACCATATTAACGATTCAGAATCTTGCCATGGGTTATCTGTGAAATCACCTGAGAACTCATCATAAATATCGTAACACTCTACTTGAGGACGTATTAATGAATAGTCATCAGTTATTTTAATTTGGGCATTCACTAACCTGATACTTACTATGACTAGTAACAAGGCTATTAATAATAATTTTTTCATTTTACTTTTTCTTTAGGTTTAAATGTTTCATACCATTCCAAAATCTCCCAACATCTTGCATAAAGCTTTGGGTGACCTTTCATATTCCTCTCAAGAAAGTATATAAATTCCTTCTCAAAAGTCTTTGCAAAGTTTGGTGCGTAATTAGCTGATCTAACAAAATTAACTATTAAATCAGCGTATTTAATTGTCTGCACGATTGGTCCTTTTTTACTTATCCTGTTACTTTCCCTCTTTTTTCTAGATTCTCTGTTCATTTCAGGGTAAGCATTACTAGTATAAGTATCTGTCAGATGTTGTGAGAATCTAGTAATCTTTTTAGCCTCTTTTATAGAGTATCCAGCATCTTTTTCTAGATATTTCATTAGCTCCTCTGGAGTACAGTTTGACTTCTCGAATAAATCATGACATAAAGCAACCTCTACTGCAAGAGGTATCTTTAGATCGTAAACTAATGAAGCTACATCCATACAATGATGTATATATAGATCATTAGTGTATTTCAACCTAACCCCTAATAACTTGTCCTGGACAAATTTTAATAGGGAATACTGTTGAGTAGTGAGCGACATTAATCAAATTTTACGCCCCACACAGTTGCTGGTGTTCCATGTGCTTTTTTATTAGTCACAGATCTATAGCCTAATCTTTGAATAAGTCCTAAACGACTAGCTCTGGTGATTACAGATCCCCATGCTCTTTGAGAAGGAGGATCTGCTATCTTACCTTCTGCCGCTCTTCTTACATCTTCTGTCATAAATTTAGCGTGAGTTGCAATGTAATTAATCAAAAATCCATAAGCCTTTTCAGACCATTCCGGATGTTTCTTATCCGCTGACTTCGCAGCTCTCTCCATTCCATCTTCGGCAAGTTCTTTGCCTGTAGTTGTTCTTTCCATTACCAATTATTTTTAATACTATCATTTATTGCTTCGAACATTGTAGTTTGTACTTCTATGTTCTCATTTTTCTTTTCTAAAATTTCTAATTCCTTTTCCTTTAGATCATTTGCTCTTTTAAGCTCTTTTGATATAGATCTAAATTCTTGAGGAACTACTTCTAGATATCTCATTTCAATTTGCGTCATCATCTTAACTCTTTTGGATTACAAACTAACACATCCCCTACAATAGAGTCTTCGAAAAATTCATCTTCTCCCGGGTCAATTACATTGACTCCTTCCTCTTTTAATTGTTGGATGTAGCCTTTCCTACTCATTCTTCCCTCTTTATAGAGTTGAGTAGCTTTTACGTTAATATTTTCTTCCCAATTATCTACCATTTTAGATTCCTCATCGCAGATCATTATCAGACCATTTGATAAACTAATCATTTCTATAATAGTACAAGAGAGGTGTTCATACATTTCCTTCAGTGTAAATTGATCTCCTTTTGGAGATACTTCTCTAGGAGTATTGTTATGTAAGATCAGTGTAGCCATTTTCCATGTGTTTAATGTCAAATCGTTTTGTGTATATTCTAGCACTATTTTCGTGTGGATTTACTGATATAAATTCTATAGTACCATCACCAAATACTTTAAATTCAGGACACTTTAAGAAGTTACCAAAAAATTCGTATTCACCTGTATCTTCCTTATCTCCATATTCATTAAAGAATTTTAAATATCCGATTGCTTCCACCATTACGCTGTTTACATGATCATTGGATTTGACATATTCAAATGCATTTTTTAGAATCTCTTTGAAGAAATGTTCTAATTCAAATTCAATAGCGTAAGGAATTCCATCTACTTCCCAGTTTTCTACATAAAGATCAGTTCTTAGGTAACTATGCCATTCGAATGGCATAGTTACCTCGTAGTCTTGGTCTCTTTCTTCAGTGGTTACAATGTAACCAAATCTATTAACAAGATGCATTCCCGGAAGATAGCTAAAGCATCCTTCTGTTTCCACAATAGTCCATACCCTTTCAGTAGTACCATTTATTTGTCTTATATATTCCAATTCTTCATCCGAAGTATCGAACATACCTCCAAAAGCTTCATTTCCTGTAATATGGTTTTCTTCTATAGTGAATATTTCCTCGAATTGTCCTTCTGATAATTCTATCATATTACAAATTTCTATTTAAAACCTCGAATCCATCATTATAATAATTAACTAATTGTTTACTTACCAATTCCTCATAATTAGAGTGTTTTTTAAGAGCAGTAATACTTTTCTTTTCAGGGAATTTAGCAGTAAAGAGTTGGTTGTCCTTTTTCAGGATAAATTTTTTAGATTGTTTCTTTTTAATTAAGTCATCCTCTAAAACAAATTCCATTATCTTACACTCCTCGTCAATGTTATCCCACTTAGCTATATCTTTATAAGAGAATCCTTTAGCTGGAGTAAGTTCATTGTTTCCGCCATGGCCTTTATTTGTCACATAGGCTTTCTTTTTACCCTCTTCCCATATTTGAGCATTAAATGCTATTGTTTCTTCTGAAAGATTCGGGTAATATCTTATTTTTCTTAATTCCATTTTATTATATTTTAGAATACATAGTTTCACCATTAGAGAATCTAGCTGTAACTCCTAAAGGAGTACTGATCTTTTCAAAGATATTTTCTATCAATTCTCTATAGTGTTCTTCTTGCTCTTTGAACCAGGATACAATATTTTTAGATTGTATTGTGGCCATGCCAGGATTAAAATCCCATATCCATTCCAAATCTTCTTTTACTACCAAAGAATCTGGTAGGAGATCGTAATTATCGTTTACTTCAAAATCAAAGTAGTAATCCAGTGTAGCGCCATCGTAGTACGCAGAGCGTATTACAATATAAATATGAATTGCTACTTCGGCATCTCCAAAAGACTTACAATGTCTACCAGATGCTATACCTGATCCGGGAAAGGATCTTAAATCATCACGTACATTTCTGAATGCATCTTCTCGGATCCCAGTGTCTTTAAACATTTCTACAAGATCTTCCTTCAACCATTCTAATTCATGTTCGTCAGGACATATCATTTCACCAGTTTCCTCATCTTCATAGGACATCAGTACTGCGAAATGCTTACTTGCTTCTACTTTATAAAAATTTCCTGTTGCCATTTTCTATATTTTAATTCCCCAAACATCAAAAACTTTTTGAATTATATTATTTACATGAGGACGAACTATTCTCCTTACTTTATAGTCCAAAAATACTCCATTACTTTTTTTAACTGTTTTTACACCTTTCAGCCCTAACCGTTCATTGAAAGATACTTCATGTATAGATACCGGTTTGATTCTTTCTTTTAGAGCTGTTGTTCTATACCCTTCTCTTACAAGAGTTACGGTTTTACCATCATCAGAGTCAATTTGAAGAACAAGTTCTCCAAGTTTGACTAGCTGACCTTTTTCTAATGTATCTTCCATATTTAGTTATTAAAATGAAAATGATTAGGAAGTCCTTCTGAATTTCCTACTTCCTCTATTTGAATAGAATTACTCAAACAATTAGATAAATTGATTAGCTCTAACTCATCGTCAGATTTTTGTACATTTTGTATAAGTTGTACATCTTGTAGAGTCTGTATAAAATGAGGAGGAATTTCCTCTGTCTCATCCTCATACCTAGAGATCACATTTATCGAAATAGATCCAGAGTAATTCATAGATGTTCGATTAACTGCATTAAGTATATTTACAAAATCAAATGCAATCAAAAATAGTACTGCGGTAATTAAAATAGCGTCCATAATTTAAATTAGTTATTAAGTTAAAAGATATATTATTCAAATTCGTATTCCAGCGCATCTGTAGGATCCATTATAAAATAGTATAATGGTTTACCTAGATTGTCTAAAGAAGTTACTGTTCTAGAAGGTAGTCCTAATAGATATTCTCCTGATTGTAATTTTTCAATTATTTCTTGTTCTTCATCCTCTTCTACAAATTCACCAGTGTCCCAATCTTCTATAGGATCAGCTTTAGTAAATTCGCATTCAAAGTATCCATCTATTTTTAATTCCATGAAAATCTATTTAAAATTTAAAAGATATACCTGACGTAGGCTCCAGGTATTATTGAGCCAAGTAAAGTTTTGAATTCATTAATGTGATGCGCTTTTGCGTGTCTATTATATCGCACATTTACATTTCCGTTTCCGGATACTTTATTCTCTTGATAATTATTCCAGAGCAGATTTTCGTACTCAAAGTTTGTTTTGAGATTGTATTCATGGAGTCCTTTATTGTGAGTAAGAAATATCACTTCGGCTCCTAAATGAGATTTTACTTCATCAATTAATATCTCATTCATCTGATGGAATAAATTACAATAATCTACTTCCCATCCCTGGTATAATATTACCGGGGAGAAATTAACGTGCACATCGTAGCCGGCTCGATAAAGATCATTCATAAAATGTATTCTTTTTTCTACCTTTGCTGTCTTAGGCTCGAATAAATTACTGAGATGCGGAGGCATAATACTCATCCTAACTCTAACTTTTCTCTCAGGATTATACTTGAGTAGCATAGGATTCACAAATTTGCTTGCTAAGGTCCCCATATCACGCTCACTGTACTTAAAATAGTCAAACAGTTTCTCCCATTCAAAATGATTTAGAGCTGGTAGAAGGTCTGCATTACAGGCTACGTCCCAGGTAATATATTTTTCATGAGTCTGGTTAGGTTTTTGGATATCAGACACATCTGTAGTTCTCATTTTTTCAATGACTTCATCGATGTTATCAGATATCATTACGTTACCATAAAACTTACCTGGAAAGTACCTTGCAGCATAACAATATCTGCAGTTACCAGCACAACCTTGAACAATAGTAGGAGAAATTAGATCACTGGATCTCCCGGATTCAGTTACTTTAAGACTTTTTAAATTTTTATGGTTTACTTTCATATTAATACATTTCTAGTTTTTCTTCATGGAAATCCATAAAGTCTATGTGCAATGATCCATTGTATATCAGATCATCAAAAGGGTATCTACCATTCAATGTCATAGTCCAATCTCTATTCTTCCCGTTACTAGCATACACTCGAAATGTGATATCTCTCACTGCATAATCGAAGGTTTCTTCATGACCTTTTACCATACTTACGAACTCGCTTAGGAAATCATACAATTGATTTAACTTAACAAGATTGTATTCTGTATAAGGAAATAATTTCTTAGCCATTCGAATACCGTACCTGAAATACCTTAAATAGATACTTCTAGTGATTTGATGAGATGCATGAATCTCGTGATCTCTTATACCTAAAAAATTCCTTGCTTTTTCTTCTAAAGGATCTCTAGGATCAAAACTTAACAGTAATTTATCTACTTGAGCATGAAGCTCATTCTCCGCCATTTCCAATAATCCTTTTGAATGTATTGGCATGTCTTGTAAATAGCTAATAGGTTTTTGATAAGGTAGATTACAGTTTATAGTCTCTCCGAATTCATGAAGATGGTATTGCATAGCTTCTTCAGAAGTGTCTGTACATGTTTTAGCTATTGCTTCATCAAATGGAATATATGCTCCACCTTCGTATCTTTTAGTAAGTCCAAAAGTATGATACAAGTAAGATGCAGCTCCCATAGCAGTTACTTCTCCAGCATGGTTATATGCATGGTCCCCTTTAAAATACTTATTTTTATCTTCAAAATGGTGCTCTAACAGGTCATGAAATAATCCTAGTTCATCATAGAAGGGATCGAATACTTTTATCGGTTGTTGAGTAAAATTATCCTTATGGACAAAACCTCCGGAACCTGATCTAGAATCTCTCTCAGGTGCTATAAAGCACAATGAGCTCTCTGAAATTAGTTTTTTCATAAGTGAAATTAAAATTAAAATTAAATTAAATTGGAGCCGGCCTTATCTCTAAGACCGACTCACTAACTTAAACACGTACCTTTATTAAATTACTAATATGTTGAGAGAGGAGGATTCGAACCTCCATTCATCGGAATATAAACATCCTACTCTACCAGTTAAGCTACCTCTCAATCACCCATCTAAAAATTTCTCTTCTTAAACTTCATGGGACGTACTCTTACCAGGTATTCTGATTATCTGCGGTACCTTCTAAGAGCTATTAACTCTTCGCAAACTTTCAGCCTGAAAAGACTTGTTTTAGTCAAAATCCCGAACTGCCTTGTTTTTACTTGTATACCCTCAAGCAGTGACAAAGAACCCCTAAGATACTGAGGAGCCCAAGTACATCGTTGGATTGCTGAAGAAGAAGAAATCGAACCCTCAGTTTAAGCTCCCAATAAGTTTCTTACGCTTATCTGCTTATGTGTTACCATTACACCACTCTTCAGGATTGCTCGTACTTTCCACATAATTAATAAATAAATGATATCACAAATGAATAACAAAATATTTTATAAATAATAATTTTTAAATAAATCAGCTTCATTCTCCTTTTCATCCTGTCTACGTTTGGGAGAAGTTGCTTTTGATATTTTAGCCATACTAGACTAATTCAGGAATACACTGATTTATGTGTTCTATCGAAAAAGGAAGTTTTTGCACCTATACCTTTGTTATACATAGTGTGGAGATGGAGGGAGTCGAACCCTCGTCCACAATTAGATTTAAACTTACGAATTATACAAGCTTCTCTATTTTTGAATAGGTTAAGTTCCTATGAAAGGGCTGAACGGAAATCCGTCCAACATCCACCACTTACTTTTTATAGAAGTAAGAAACTAAATGGTAGTTAAGTCCATTAAGCTGCTAGTTTAACCTCCTCTTGATAATGCATAACATCATCTTGAGCAGGATAGAAGTTCACTAACTTACCTTCTTTTGATACGGACGTATTTGATTTCTCTGCGTCTATTTGTTGTTACCAATTTTATGCATGTAGAGCAACTTCCATGCGCTTGTTCGTAGCCTCACTGTATCATGTCAAAACCGGGCATCCCCATATGGAGGTCTTTCACCTCTATGTAATTAGTGACTGGGGGAGGAATCGAACCTCCGATACAATTTACATAATAAGATATTGAGAACTACATAAACTCAATACATCTCATTCATCAACTATCCCTTTCCAGCCATCTGATATCAATGCAATATTATTATAATATTTGCATAATAGCAAACAACTATAACAATAAATACAAAGAAAAGTCCCTAAGGGCCTCTCTCCTATTCAAATAATCCAGCAAGTTCTAACATTTTCTCTTTTTATCTACGTATCTACATTTAGTAAAATTATGTTTGTCCATTGCTTAAATAATTACGTATTTTATTACCTATATTTTCCTTTTTAGGATGTTCTTTACAGTGATAAATCACTGTAGCTATAACTGATAAAACTATCAATACCTCTGTCACTCTTTTTAGAATGTATTTCATAAGTTAGGTTTTATAAATGTTTCGATATGGTTGTCATGAATATCTACAAGGGATCCCTCGGATATTTGTTGGATTCTTCTTGTCAGTATTTCTACCATTTCTTCAAAAGTGTATCCGCGTTCATTTGTATGGATGAAGCCCCACTCATCACTTCCATCAGGATCTCCAGTTATACTCACATTAATATGATCGGAATCAATAGAGCAACAGGAAATAAAATTAGGATTAGCTCTAACAATATGCATGAACTCTACTAATTCATTGAGGAGTGACTTGAGTGCATTAACCTTTATCTTCTGTTCTTCGGTAAGTTCTGTTTTCTTGAAGAACTTGATAAGGATTTCTAATTCTTCTTCCTCGATATCATCTATGTTGGCCTCTCTTAGAGGAGTTAGATCTAATAACATATAATTAAATTTAAATGTGAAAATTAGTAATACTTCTTCAGTATGTTCTGATCATCGACAGACTTATTGAACGTAAGTTGCCTTACATAAATCTTGTTATTGATAGAGAGCACACTGAAGTAAATGAAATTTTAATTCTCTAAATATTTATAAGCAGAGTTATAACTTACATCAGGATCAGATAGAATTCCAACTATGAAGTTGAACTCGTCTATGATGTCTTTTTCTAGGCTAAGTAGCCTTTTATCAAACTCTATTTGCTTTAAAATATAAAGGGACACTAAAATTTATTGAGTTATAAAGGTATGAAAACACATTTATATAACAAAATAAGATACGAATTTCAAATCCGTTAAAAATATAACCATAGCATCAAATATTAGATGATCTGATCCATACTCTTCGCATGTTTTCTTGTGTTTCACGACTTAACTCTAATTAAATGTGGTGGTACTCCTACTCCTTTGCCGTTAGAAATATCTTTTAAAGTAAGGCGTACTTCTTCTTCTTCTTCTTCTTTTAGTGGTTTAATATATTTCCATTGATTTGTATAAAAATTATTTTGTTTTAAAAAATCATCATCATAGGACACACAATAATTAATTCCTTTATAGTTTCCAACGTAATGTCTTTTATACCATTTTGTATTATTCTGACTTACCATTACTAGATCACCAAATTGAGGGTTAAATTCTTCCTCAAAAAAGTCATCTATTTCGTATGCTTTAGTACATATATTATGTGAAAAAGCAAACCATTCATTTGGTCTTAAATATCTATAATACAGGTCTTTTTTATTTTGCAAACAACAGAAATCAAGTGGAAAAGCTAATTTAAGTATTTTTTGAAGCTTCGTTGTATCTTCTTTTTTTCCGTTACCTTTAACAGCTATCTCACTGTTTCCTAATTGGTCTATTAGTTCTTTTTTTAGTCTCATAATCTTTAATTTTAAAAGTGATTAAAAAATTGCATTTCTACATTCGAAATTGTATGGTATAAATGATTGATATAAAGCCCATTAACACAGGTGGTTTTTATCCTGATGTTAGTAGCAAGCTCTACTTACATCTAAAGTGAGTGAGTAATGCTATTGGGTGTTCATCCTCATACCTGCATTCAGTTCCATCATCGAATTTACAAAGACAATTGCGTTTTGCATATTCATTAAAGATTGATTCGTTACCTTCAAATTCGAGCCAGCCACTAACAGCAAATAAATCCAATACTTGATTATGTACTTCAATTGGGCTTGATTCCTTGTCGAATTTGAGTTTTGTTAAAATGTCATTTAGTGTTTTCATAGTCGTACTTTATTTATTTGCATCCCGTTGTAAACAATAAAATTATTCAAAGTCTATAACTACTACATCTTCATCTTCATCAAGCACAGTTAGTGTCTTACCCAAAACTGAATGAGCGATATAATACTCATGCTCTCCATCGTTATGAGGAATGTAAATATCTTTTTCGGGGTCTATGGTTTTCAGTTTTTCAATCAGTTCTTTAACTTTCATAATTTTTCAGTTTACAACGTTATTTAAAATTCATTAAAACGAAATTTTACATTTACAGTTAGTGGTAATTAAAGGCTTTTTAAATACACATCTATCATCTTTTCAATACTTTTATCTAAGTCCAACTCTCCGTTTTCCCTGAACCAAAGGAAAAAAGCCTTTAACTGTTCGCTTCGCCCACTAACATCGGCTACACGACAATTTCTATTTGCTTCCTTCACCATC
>Ga0306906_1000223_pt1 | contig 26331 bp, 20 predicted proteins | sample AntRauTorcE11897_FD_190405 | JGI IMG/M metagenome (GOLD analysis project Ga0306906, IMG submission 190405) | Saline lake microbial communities from Rauer Islands, Antarctica - Metagenome Torckler E11 #897 (v2) (version 2) | ecosystem: Environmental > Aquatic > Non-marine Saline and Alkaline >...
GTTTACCCGTCTGGAAAACCTGGGCTATACGATCATGCTGGACCGGCTTGATTTAAAAGAAGACATTATTCCCACCCTGCAAATGCAGTATAATCCGAGCTGGTATAAACGCACCGTACTGCCGGTTGCCAAACGAGCCTTCAAAACCCGGCTGGAGGATAAGCAGTGCATGCACGAGAACTGCTCATGCGTATGGTGCAAGCATGGGGAGCATGCCTATGCCGAAGTGGAATGTTAGTGTTAATTATCAAAAACTTGCGTATTTAAAACCGTTAATTTTCAATGCATTTAGTAGAATTTCAAAGTAGGTAGCAGGCTGTAAGCAGGAGGCAGGTTTTACTGCCACTGCCTCCTGCCAACTGTTACTTTATAAGTTGCCAAATACGAACCTTTATTTATAACAACACCATGCAACCTATTCTATTTGAAATCGGTCCGATTACCATTCACACCGTCAGCATTCTTATTGGCATATGGTGGCTTTACCGGCAGGCCCGGAAGTACCGAGTCGATCCCCAGAAAATATTAGATCTGTCAGTTATTATCGTTCTGTGGGCTATTATAGGTGCCCGGCTATTCTCCATCCTGTTTGACGGCAGCCTGCAGTGGTATCTGCAAAATCCGATGAAGATGCTGATGCTGTGGAACGGCGGCTTTACCTTTTACGGCGGCTTCCTGTTTGGTCTTGGGGCCGGCATCTGGTACGTGCGCAAGCATAACATGGACATCTGGAAGATCAGCGATATGGCCGCCCCTGGCCTGGCGTTGGGCATCGCTTTTGGCCGGCTGGGCTGTTTCTTCTCCGGCGACAGCTATGGAAAACCAACGGACCTTCCCTGGGCGATCACTTTTACCGATCCCCTTTCCATGGCTCCGACAGGTATCCCGTTGCACCCCACACAAATTTATTCCACGCTCGTATTGCTGGTAGTGTTTGGTATCCTGCTTTGGTGGCGGAAGCGGCAGCGCTTTAAAGGAGAGCTCTTCCTGGCTTTCATAATACTGTATGCGATCGTACGATCCTTTGTGGAAATTTTCAGAAACGATCCCCGCGGCGTGTACCTGGACGGGTTTATTTCCACCTCGCAGGTTATCAGCTTGGTTGTAATCATACCGGCCCTCTGGCTGTTTTTCACAAGACTGCGTCAATACAAGAGTTTAAGGCTCGATACATCTCAATAATGCATCAAACAATCTGATCACACTATTTAATTTTAAGGATTTTGATATGCCAACATTATTTTGGTTCATTCTAATCACCGCTTTTATGTTTTTCATGCACCGCGGTCGCAGCTCAATCGGCGGCTATGGTGGTAATCAGGCACCCGGTTCCTACGATCGCCATGCCTCTGGCGCTGGAAGAAACTCACATTCAGGGCTCAAATTTGACTCAATAGAGGAGGCAGAGTTTGAGGAGGTGAAATAAGGGCCGGTACTGAAAATCAGCCAAACAATCCAAAAAACATAAATATTTTATTCTGTTGAATGACGCTCAAAACTCTTTATCAAACATTGTAAAGTAACCTTCATTTAAATTGAAAGCAGGCAGCGGCTGGACTTTTTTCTACTGCCACTCCAGACCATGGTTAACCGCATTTTGTTCTGATTTTGGAGAGTGCTTAGGCTAAATAACACGGTAAATACTGCTCCAACTTATGCCATTATACTTATAGAAAGACAACAACTGCGCATAAAGCTTCTTTGTGTTACTGTAGGAAAACGGGGGAGGAAGTATTATAAATCTTTCTTCAATCTATGGCATCAACGAAAAATAAGGATTTACCTCCGTATCATACTCCTAAAGGGGCAGTTCGGCTTATGACTAAAAATGAAGCCTAAACGTATGCAGGGGACAATATTCGAATCAACTCGGGGCATCCCGGCTTTTGTTTTTGGGTAAGCGTGTTGGTTTCTACTACTTCAAAAATCTTTATAATTTTGTTATTATAAAAGCTATTTTTATTGAATAGGTTAGAATTATTTAACCACAAAAAACTACCTCCAGGTTACCTGCTTAATATGAGAAATATAGTCGCGTTTATTACAAGCGTTTTGTTTATAACCCTTACCGCTTTCAGCTTAGCAAATGCACAAAACACTCAAATGTTATTGTTTGAAATTGACGGTAACCAATACAAAAAAAGTAATTATAACAAGGAAGGAGAGCTGCAATCCTACCAAAAACTTATTGTTGGTTCCATCGAGAAACAAGCGGATACCTACCAGCTCCCCGTAGAACTCTATTCGTATAATTCCGAAGGGGCGCTCCGGGACAGCACCAAAACGATCTATACCTGCAAGCCGGATGAACAAAGGGTGCTATTGAATGTTTTCCCGTTTACTGACTACGGAAAAGGCAGCGAGATCAAGGTCAATCTGCTGGATACGAAAACTTTTTATCCGGTTGCACCAGAGCCCGGCTGGGAGATGAAACCTATTGAATTTGCATTGAAAATTGATAAAGGTCTGGTAGGTTTTCTGGGCGGGAAAAGTAAAATCAAGATGTATGACCGGCACGTGGTACCCAACGATACGCTACAATCCGGACAGTATGAAATCAATTCCAAAGTTGATCTTGGAGTGTACGTACTGTGGATAAAAGTAAAAGGATTCGGATATCAGGTTGTCGAAATTGTTGACAAGGACCGCGGCATTATTCATCAAAAATTTACCAGCGAGGACGGCAGCTATTTTGTGATCCGGTTGATTTAAAACTACGAAGAAGATAAGATTAAGTTCTATTGTAGGGATGGTTATGCCATCATACACCGCTTGCAGCCCTGCAATACTCAGCGACTGGTACTATGCAGTTATGCAAAATAAGCTCCGCCCGGTTATGAGCAAGTGTAAATAATATGGGGTCAAATACCTGTTATTTCATCATAAAGACGGGTCTAAAAAAATAGATAAAAAATTAAGTTAACTGAACGGTTTTGGAATGGCACTTGTAATATAAAGTAGTAAAGACGCTATATATAAAACTCTAAAACCTATGATTATGAAAACTTCAATTACATACCTATCCGTAGCCCTTTTGATGTTGTTCCTGCCCGTGGCGACGTGGGCACAATCTGCAAACTACACCCTTGACGAAAGCAGTACGATAGTCATCAAAGGGACCTCCACCATTCACGACTGGGAGGCCGATGTGGAAAAGATGGATGCCAATGTTATGCTCGCTACAAGTCAGCCTGAAGGCGAAGAACCTAACAACCTGGTTGAATCCTTTTCTATCACTATTCCTGTTGAATCGCTGGAAAGCGGCAAAGGGAATATGAACCGCAAAATGTATGACGCTTTAAAAAAGGATGACCATCCCGAAATTATGTTCTTTCTGAAATCAGCCCCGCTGGTTGACAAGGCAGCAGGCGGGCAATCATTCACCGCCACCTTGGTAGACAGTAGCCTGACGACAACAAAAGAGGAACGCGGCCTGAAAGCAACCGGCAACCTGAATATCGCAGGCTCGCTCAAAGAAATTACATTTCCGGTAAAAGCCACCAAAATAAATAATAACAGCTTCCGGTTTGAAGGCAGCTACAGCCTGAATATGAAAGAATACGATGTGGATCCCCCTTCGGCTGTATTTGGTACCATCAAAAGCGGCGAAGAGGTAACAATTGAATTCAATATTCTCGTTAATAAGGCAGGACAATAATTTCTACTACTATGGGCCGTCCCGGAATCAAATATCACAATATGGCAAATGGCAAAATCAACGTCCCTAAGATTGGTTTTGCCATTTTTATTGCAGCTGTTTTAATCTTGGCCTGGCTCCCGGGCCGCGCTCAAATTGCGCCGAAGGGAGCCTGGAAAATCATTATAAAATGCCTTTGTGAATGATGAGGTTTCTGAACTCTATGCCACTTACTGTCCCCAGGGCTTTTAATGATAAAGGGGCTTACTGGATAGCGTAAATGAAAAAGAGCTGCAAGGACTTTAAGAAATGAAAAGCATGATAAAGATAATAAGGGAAGGGCTGCTGTTGAGCCCAACGGAGAATTCATTTGAAAACAATGGAGTGCTTAATCCTGGCATTTACCAGGATGGGAAGCAGGTCCATATTTTTTACCGGGCGGTAGAGAATGGTAATTTCTCTACCATTGGGTATGCAAAAACCCAAGGGCCCTTGCAAATAACGGAAAGAAAAGAAGAAGCCTTGATTTCGCGTGATTTTGACTACGAGAAACATGGGGTGGAGGATGCGCGGATTGTAAAAATTGGAGATACTTATTACCTCACCTATACCGCTTATGATGGGGTTAATGCCATGGGGGCCTTGGCGGTCTCCAAAGACTTGAAAAATTTTGAAAAAAAAGGGATTATCACTCCGTCTATCACCTACCAGGAATACAAATACCATCTTGAGCATTGCAACCAAAAAAAGCTAAATCCTAAATACTATCACTACTACAACCTGTTTGCCGGTATAGGCGTGGTGGATGATAAACACCGCCTGCTGCGCGACAAGGATATTATCCTTTTTCCCCGCAAGGTGAATGGAAAGTTTGTGATGCTGCACCGTATATGGCCGGGCATACAAATAGCGCAGTTTGAAAAATGGGAAGACCTGACTAAGGAATTCTGGGAAGGGCATATAAAAAACCTGACTGATCACATTCTTTTGGATCCTCTCTATGATTTTGAGGTCAATTATGTAGGCGGGGGGGGTGCCCTCCCATTGAAACGGAAGAAGGATGGCTATTGATTTACCACGGAGTATGTGAAACCAACATCGGGAAAACCTATCATGCCGCTGCAGCCTTGCTTGATCTGGAAAATCCGCAACAGGTTATCGGCCGGCTTAGCTATCCTTTATTCAGCCCAGCCAAAAAATGGGAAAAGAAAGGTGTAGTGAACCATGTAGTTTTCCCTACGGGGAGCGCACAATTTGGTGATGACCTGTACATCTACTATGGTGCAGCCGATACACGCATAGCAGTAGCCCGGCTTTAGATGACAGAACTACTAAATGAGCCCATTTAAAAAGGAACAAATAAAGACAAATGATATAAATGAAATAATAACAATTACATAGTCATAAAACTTAACAAATCATGAATAATTCAGGTTAAGCTTCATCCAACTCTATATATTGTTTGCCTTTTTGTAGATTGGATATGGTGCTTTCATCTTCAAATATTACAGGGGTTAAGGCAATGCATCTTTACCGTTTATTTTGCAAATTGGAACAAGATGGTATTTTGCTGGCACAACGTTTTAACAATAATCTAACTAAACCATATTACTATGGCCGTACGAAAAATAGCTAAAGAGAATTGGCAGAGCTACTTCGATACGTTTGCGAAACTTTTTCTAAAAGACGATCAGCCCGAATATGCTGATATTAAAGTACTTTCGGATGAGTCCGGAGCGCTATCCGAAACAAGCTGGCAAATTCTGGAGGGAATTACCTATAACGAAAAGGATAAACTGCTGAACGTAAAGGTCGAAAACTTGAACCGCATGATTTTGAATCCACCGCAAATATATGTTGATGAAGTGGAGGATGGCTGGATTAACAGTATGGAAATTATCGAGGAAGATGGTACCAAAACCATTATTGAAACGCGATAATTGCTGTATGGATATCATGCTGCCGGCCGGTTTACGAGCCACAAGAAGATGCCACGCTAATTTAAAATACTATTTATATGGAGTCAGAAGCTCAAATCCATTTTAATAAGGAGCATATTGAAGATACGATTTATGAACTTGCGCTCCGCCAGGAAGCGACTATGGCGGCAAAGCCGATCCAGAAAATTGAGCCGCTGCTGAATTCCTCAAAGAGGACGCTGGAAAGGGCGTATCGGGTACTGGCCGAAGCTGCCCGGCAAAAGCGGGAGCTGTCTCCGTCGGCCGAGTGGCTGATCGATAATTTTTATATCATCCAGGAACAGATTGTAGAGCTCAAGCAGGATCTGCCTCCCTCATATTACAAAAAATTGCCCCGCCTGCTGAATGGGACCTACAAAGGATTCCCGCGGATTTACGAGCTTGTGCACATGCTGAGCGGCTGTTGTGATAACGTTATTGACCGGGATATTACCTCTATTGCCGTGAAGGCCTACCAGCAGGAACAAACGTTGACACTGGGCGAGCTATGGGCCGTTCCCATCATGATCCGGCTGGCGTTGATCGTCAGACTTACCGAGCGATCAAAGGCTTTACTCCGGCAACGAGAGTTGAAGGACTATATCGACCAGGAAATTGAGCCCTTGCTGAATCCGCAGTCAGACGAGCCGGGCTATCTGCTGCGCAAACTGATCGATATACCCCAAAAGGAGTATGATGAGCAACCTTTTTTGACTACGCTTGCCCAGCGGCTGCAGACGGTGGGGGGGCTTACGGATACGGAACGCCGTTGGCTGGACTATAAATTTAATGCGTGGGATATTACCCTCGAAGAGGCGCTTCGGCAGGATGCCCATAAATCATCACGCCTGCATCTCAGTATTCAAAACTCCATCTCCTCCCTGCGGAAGGTTTCCGAGACCAACTGGTCGGTTTTTGTGGAGGATTGCTCGGTGGTGGAACAGATTCTGCGGCTGGATCCGGCGGGTGCCTATCCTTCGATGGATCGGGAAACGCGTGATACCTATCGAAAAGTGGTGGAAAAGCTTCACGAGCATTCCTCCTGCCGTTCCGAACATCACGTCGCCGAACAGGCCCTGCAGCTGACCGAAGAGGCCGCTCACAGAACACCGCAGGATAATCCGAAGAAAAAGCATATCGGTTATTATCTGGTGGGAGATGGATATACGGAACTGGCCCGAAAGCTGAGCTATCGTATGCCGCTTCTGGAGCTGTTTCAGCGATGGATGGAACGGCATACCACTGGTTATTTTCTTTTTATAGCGAGTCATTTAATTGTATTTCTGGCACTCATCAGCCTGGTTACCAATATATTTAATGTTTCTGGGTGGCTTACGGTGCTCAGTTTGGGCATTGCTTTAATGCCGGCCCTTGAGCTTTCGGTTGTATCAGTGAATCGGGTACTGGCCTTTCTAATACCACCCCGTATACTGCCGAAGCTCAATATAGAAGGCTCCGTTCCGGATGAATATCGTACCCTGATAGTGGTGCCTACGCTGCTCAGTTCGCCGGCCGATGTGCGGGAGCAGCTGGAGGATCTGGAAATCCGCTCCCACGCCAATCCCAATAAAGCGCTGCAGTTTGTATTACTCTCCGATTTTACCGATGCTCCGGAGGAACAGATGCCGGGCGATGAGGCCATTCTCGAAACGGCCAAAGAGGAGATCCAACGCCTGAATGAGCAAAACAATAGCAAGTATGGTGCCCGTTTTTACCTTATGCACCGCAAGCGGTTGTGGAACCCGTCTCAGCAAAAGTGGATGGGCTGGGAGCGCAAGCGCGGCAAGTTGGAAGAATTTGACCGATTGCTTAGAGAACCGGAAGCCGAAACCAGCTATACCTTCGTAGCGGGAGATTTTGGGCAGACGCTGGACCATGCACCCGTTAAATATGTGATTACCCTCGACGCCGATACCCAGCTGCCGCCGGGCAGTGCCGTGGATATGATACGCACCGCCGCGCATCCGCTGAACCGGGCGGAGCTGAGTCCGGAGGGCGATTTTGTGGTGGACGGCTACGGAATTTTCCAGCCGCGCATTTCCATTTCACCCAAAACCGCCAACCAGAGCTGGTTCTCAAGGATATTCTCCGGCAATGTGGGCATCGATCCCTATACTACGGCTATTTCCGATATCTACCAGGATTTGTACGGCGAAGGCGTGTTTACCGGCAAAGGATTATACGATGTGGAGGTGTTTGAAACGGTGTTGGGTAACCGGTTCCCGGAAAATACGGTACTCTCACACGATCTGTTGGAAAGCACCTATCTGCGGGCAGCCCTGGTTACCGATATTGAGCTGTTTGATGATTATCCATCTACCTATCTCAGTTACAGCAAGAGGAACCATCGGTGGGTGCGCGGCGACTGGCAGATTCTTCCCTGGCTCTTTTCTAAGGTTCGGGGTAAAGAGCATAAGGAAGAAAATCCTATCAACAATATTTCCAAATGGAAAATATTCGATAACCTGCGCCGATCACTCAATCCGGCTTTTATACTGCTTTTCTTGCTGGCGGTCTGGACTATTTTTCCCGGTTCTGCTTTGATCGGTACCATGGCGGCATTGGGCATCACCGCTTTTCCCATCTATTCGAGTTTTTCCATCCAGTTATTCCAGCGGCCCACCCGCGTAATGTGGAAGCTCTATTTTGAAAAGATTCGCGCCGATTTGAGGGTGAACACCATCCAGGCGCTTTCCACCTTTATGATGATGCCGCACCAAGCCTATTTATCACTGGATGCTATAGGCCGGACTCTGTGGAGGATGTACGTTTCTGATCGTTTATTGCTGGAATGGACGACAGCCTCAAAAACAGAGCGTGAAGCAAAAACGAATATCTTCGAATACTACAAAAAGATGTGGATTAACGTGGCCTGGTCGGTTTTATGCCTTGTTCTGGCCGGAGTATATAAACCAGCGGTACTCTTTCTGGTTACTCCTTTTGCGGCTGCGTGGACCATTGCTCCCTACCTGAGTTACCGCTTGAGTCTGAAGCTAAAAAAGGAGAAAGAAGAGCTGAGCGAAGAGGATATCCGGGAGCTGCGAACCTATGCCCGCCGCACATGGAACTATTTTGAGCGCTTTGTAAATGAGGAGCATTCTTGGCTGGCTCCCGATAATTTTCAGGAGCAGCCCTATCTTGGAGCCGTTGATCGTACGTCGCCGACCAATATGGGACTTGCCCTTACGGCCACCTATACCGCTTACGACTTTGGATATATCACCCTGCAGGAGCTGCTGCACCGGCTGGGAAATATGCTGGGATCGATGAAGCTGCTAGAACGGCGGGCGGGCCATTTTTATAACTGGTACAGTACCAAAACACCCGAAGTACTGAATCCGAAATATATATCTACTGTCGATTCAGGCAACCTGGCGGGTTCGCTGGTGGTGGTCAAGCAGGGACTGAAGCAGCTTCCCGATCAGCCGTGGCCGAACCCGGTTTTCTGGCAAGGCCTGCAGGATACGATTTGGGTGCTCGATGAAATTGCCGGTGAGCTCAAAAGCAAGGAAGGGGTGACCAAAAGCCTGGAGAAGGAGATAGCTGATCGGCTGGAAGAATTGAAAGAGATGCTGCCCGGAGAGTCCCCCGGCGAAATAGCGAGCTGGCAACAAAAGCTGACACAGCTGCAAGCGCCGGCTAATAAACTCAAGAATATAAGCTTTGATATGCTCCGCGACGAGTTGACGAGCGTAAAATATCGGGAACTGATCGATTGGTTTAATCGCCCCCTGATGCAGATTGAAAGCCAGCTTAATGAAATCCAAACCTTATCCGTCCAGGAAGCAGAGCAAACCGGTAATCCTGCATCTACCGTTGGAGCCTTGTCGGTCAACGGGGAAATCGGGGAGTGGCAGTCTCACGCGAAAGAGTTGACACGTTGGTGTGACGAGCTGGTACGCGAGATGGACTTCCATATCCTCTATAATGAAGAACGCAAACTGTTTAGTATTGGATATAATGAAGATCATTCCGCGCTGGATTCCGGTACCTACGATCTGCTGGCAAGTGAAGCGCGGCTGGCCTCTTATATTGCCATTGCCAAAGGGGATGTGCCACCGGAGCATTGGTTCAGCCTCAGCCGGCGCCTCACCAGTATCAACAGAAATGAGATCCTGCTATCCTGGGGTGGCACCATGTTCGAATATCTGATGCCGCTTCTTTTTATGGCACGCTATGAAGGTACCCTGCTTAGCAATACCTATGAAAATGCCGTTACCTGGCAGCAAAATTACGGGAACTCCCGTAATCGTCCATGGGGATTTTCGGAAAGTGCCTATGGCATATTAAACCTAGAGCTCCACTACCAGTACCGGGCCTTTGGAGCCCCGGGCCTGGGGCTGCGCCGGGGACTTAGCGAAGATTATGTGGTAGCCCCTTATGCCAGCATGCTTGCGCTGATGGTTCATCCCAAAGCCTCCCTCGAGAACCTGCGTCAGCTTAAACAAGAGGGGGCTTATGGCATGAATGGTTTTTATGAGGCTATCGATTATACGTCTTCACGGGGCGAGGCCGATGAAGAAAAAACCGTCATTAAAATGTACATGGCCCACCACCAAGGAATGGGCCTGCTTGCCTTGGCTAATGTGCTCAGGCAGAATAAGATCCAGCGGCTGTTTCATGCCGATCCGCTGGTGCAATCCTGCGATCTGCTGCTGCAGGAACGTATTCCCCGCGGCATCCCGATCAAAGAACCGCGCCCAATCGATGTGGAGTTGGAGCCGGCTGAAGAAAAAGCGGAATCCTCTGTGGCAGAATATATCGGCCAGGAGGCACTCAACGAATCACCACCGCGCACGCATATTCTTTCCAACGGAGAATATTCGACGGTCATCACGCATGCCGGCACGGGCTATTCGTATTGCAATAACCTGGCGCTGACCCGGTGGCGACGCGATCCTGTAAAAGACTCCTACGGCTTTTTCTTCTATGTTAAAGACTTGGAAAGCAACGAATTCTGGTCGGTTGGCCACCAGCCGGTGGGAAGGAAAGCCGACCGCTACGATTCCTGGTTTCATCCCGGGCTGGTGCAGACTGCCCGCGTCGATGAATGGACCGAATCGTTTATGGAGGTTTGTGTATCACCCGAAGATAATATAGAACTCCGAAAATTAACGCTAACTAATTACGCCAACCGTACCCGCCGTTTTGAGCTGACCAGCTATGCCGAGGTAGTGCTGAACGAGCAGGAGGCAGATACTGCCCATCCGGCCTTTTCCAATCTGTCGATACAAACAGATTACATCCCCGAGCATCACGCCGTTATTGCAAGGCGGCGGCCACGCGAAAATGAACAGCCGGCCTGGATGGTCCATACCATGGCGAGTGAAGATATTGAACGATTATCCGAGCCGCTGCAGTTCGAAACCGATCGCAATAAGTTTGTAGGGCGGGGGCGTACGCTTGCTTATCCTGCGGCTCTGGATAGAAATAATGAACTTTTGGGTTCGGTAGGCAATATTTCTGATCCCATATTGAGCTTGCGGCGGATCGTAGAGCTGGAGCCCGGAGAAAAAATTAGTATCACCTTCGGGCTGGGCAAAGCAAACAGCCGCGAAGAAGCGGTGGCTATGGCCGACAATTATGACAACCCCTATGCCACCGATCGTACGTTCGAGTTAGCTTCTATTTACGGTCGAATGGAGCTGGAACATATCGACCTAGGCGCCCGGCAGGCTCACTATTTTTATAAATTGGCCGGATCGTTGATTTATGGCAATGAGGCGCTGCGGGCTGATGAAAACATCTTGTTGAGAAACCGGAAAACCCAGTCGGGGCTGTGGGCATACGGCATTTCGGGTGACTTGCCCATACTGCTGTATAAAATTAAAGAGACAGAGGATATCCGGACCGTTAGACGATTGCTAAGGGCCCATGCGTTGTTCCGGCTGAAAGGCCTCGATATCGACTTGGTGATTATAAACGAACACCTGCCTTCTTATGTGGATGAGTTGCAGGAAATGCTCAACAATACTGTACAGGCTTCACAGGAACATCACTTGCTGAATGAAAGGGGAGGGGTTTTTTTGCACAAATCAGGAAACATGCTGCCGGAAGACCTTACGCTGCTGGAGTCGGTGGCACACGTAGTGCTGCAGGGAAGCCTGCCCGTTATTGGTCCTGAGCCTCAAAAAGAGGCAGAAGCAATAGATACGGATGGAGAATTGGACTACGCTCCCATCGATCTGTCATACTCAAAAGGAGGCGAAGCTCAATCGCGTACTGACCTGCAATTCTTTAACGGCTATGGGGGATTTAGTGAAAATGGTCGCGAATATATTATTCATGTTGATGCAAAGGAAGGCAACGGACTGCAATTTCCGCCGGCTCCATGGATCAATGTCATTGCCAATCCCGACTTTGGGTTTCTTATTTCCGAGAGCGGTTCGGGTTATACGTGGAGCAGGAATAGTCGCGAAAACCGTCTGACGCCCTGGTCCAATGATCCCGTCAGCGATCCACCTGGCGAAGCGCTATATATCCGCGATGAAGATCACGAACTCTACTGGTCGCCTACTCCTAATCCGACGCCTGGCAGTACCAGTTATCAAATCACTCATGGATTTGGATATACCTGCTTTGAGAGTGAAACCCTGAACATTCGCCAGCAGATGACGATGTGGGTGCCCATAGAAGATCCCGTAAAAATTATCCGGCTCCGTTTGACCAACACTGACTTAACGTCAAGGACTCTTTCGGTATTCCGATACGCCGAGTGGGTGCTTGGGGTATTCAGGGAGCAGTCGGTGCGGCACGTAATTACGAAATTGGATCCCGATTTGCAGGCCATCTTTGCCCGCAACTTCTATAATAATGAGTTCGCCGGCCGAGTGGCTTTTGCCGCCCAGTTCAGTCCAGTTGAATTTACCCGGGAACACTACAGCGCTGATCGAACCACATTTGTCGGCAGAAACAATGATCTTGGCGCACCGCGGGCCCTCCGGATGGATGCACTGGGAGACGGCCGGTTCGGGGCCGGCTTCGATTCATGCGCGGCTTCCCAGGCCCGCTTTGTCCTGGATTCGGGTCAGCAGACGGACATCTACTTTTTGCTTGGTGAGACTTCCACCGAAAAAGAGGCAAAAAACCTAATCGAAAAATATCGCGACAAAGAAAATATTGAGTATTCTTTAACCGAGGTTACCGACTTCTGGGAGCAGAAACTGGGAACCCTCCAGGTTCAAACGCCCGTTCCCGAGTTTGATCTGCTGGCCAACGGCTGGCTTCAATATCAAAATATCGCCTGCAGAATATGGGCTCGTACCGCGTTCTATCAGTCGGGTGGTGCCTACGGTTTTCGCGATCAGCTCCAGGATGTGGCATCAGCCCTGCATATCGATCACACGCTGGCACGCCGTCAGCTACTGCTGCATGCCGCCCACCAGTTTCCCGAGGGCGATGTACTGCACTGGTGGCATCCGCCCACCGACCGGGGCACCCGCACCCGTATTTCCGACGATCTGCTGTGGCTTCCCCATGTAACCGGCCTTTATATCAGCCGGACCGACGATACCGATATTTTGCGGGAAAAGGTGCCTTTTATACAGACTCGGCAGCTGGAAGAAGACGAACAGGAAGCTTATGTGACTCCCGAGCCGGCTCCTAAATCGGCTACGCTGTACGAGCACTGCTGCCTGGCTATCGACCGCTCGCTGACGTCAGGAGTCCACGGGCTGCCGCTGATGGGGGCCGGAGACTGGAACGACGGGATGAACCGCGTGGGCAAAGAGGGGAAGGGCGAAAGCGTATGGCTGGGCTTCTTTCTCTATACCATCCTCGAACAATTTATTCCGATCTGCGAGGCCCGCGACGATAAAGATCGTGTGGAGCGCTACCGCGAATATCAACAAGAGCTGAAGAAACATCTTAATGACGAAGGCTGGGATGGGCAGTGGTATCGTCGGGCTTTTTATGATGACGGCACGCCTCTCGGTTCGGCCCAAAACGAAGAGTGCCAAATTGATGCCATTGCCCAGTCGTGGTCGGTTATTTCCGGGGCTGGCACACCCGACAAAATTAAACAGGCTCTCGAAGCGGCCGACCGATATCTGATTTCTGAAGAGGATGCTATTATACGGCTGCTGACTCCTCCTTTTGATGACGGTCCCAAAGATCCTGGATATATAAAGGGTTATATTCCGGGTGTACGCGAAAACGGGGGCCAGTACACCCATGCCGCCATGTGGCTGATCAAGGCTTTTGCCGAAAGCGGCCATGGTAGCCGGGCCGTGGAATTGATGCAGATGCTTACGCCGGTAAATCACAGCCTTTCAAGAGCACGAACCGACCGGTATAAAGTAGAACCCTATGCCGTTGCGGCCGATATTTACGGCGAGCCACCCTTGACGGGCATGGGCGGGTGGACTTGGTACACTGGCTCGGCCGGATGGATGTACCGGGTTATTATAGAATCCATTTTAGGGATTAATGTTACCGGAGGAAATACGCTGCAAATTAATCCGTCGGTTTCTGGGGAATGGGAAGAATACCGTTTTTCCCTTAGAGAACAACAGGGCGAAACGATTTATCACGTCACCATCCATAATCCTGACGGTCTGCAGACAGGTACTCTTGAAGGAACCGTTGACGGACTGGAGATTAAAAAAACTACGGCTGAAGTATTTTCAATGGATCTAAAATCAGATGGACAGATACATAACGTTACCCTCACCTTGGTGCAGACCATCGAAGACTAATCTTCTTTTGGACGGATAAATATAGTAGAGCGATTTACTTAATTGCAACCGACTCTGGCTATTATCAAAACAGGTAAAATGACAAGAAAGGTAATAAGCATGATCATATTTTCCGAGAAATAATTCTGAATAAAGTCCTTGGGTAGGGGAAACGATTACATGAGTTGGCTACAATATAGCCCTGTAAATATTATTTTTTTTAACGCGTTCTCAACTCCCCAGTGCATCAAGCGCAGAAGGTTTTGCGAAGGCCTCCGTAAATTATTTAATTGGTAATTAATGACTGGATACAAACCTTTAAAAATTCCTTAAGTGTTCTCATTTAAAACGGATTCAGTATCAACAGAAAATAGTCAGGCTTCGCATACTTAATCCTCTTCCCCGCCTTTTTGGGCCCAACCTTTTGAATCGGTTATTGAAAGCCTACAGGCGAACCCGGATAAAGGGTTCAGCACTAACACGGTTACCAAACGCATCGAGAAATACGGTCCCAACCGGCTCAGAGAACACGCACGGAAAAGCAACTGGCAGATTTTCCGGGACCAATTTAAAAGCCTCATTATTCTGCTGCTGGCTGTAGCGGCAGCGGTATCGTTCTTTTTCGGTGAGTTTATTGAAGGATGGGCCATTCTGAGTCGTTTGCTTCACTATACCTTAAATTAATTAAAAAAAAAGGGGGGGGGTGAAGTCAGCCTTCGGTATATATAAATAACGTGAGTTCGAGATAAGATTTATAAGGGTTCTTTAATTATTTTTATATCGAACTTACGTTAAATAGCTTCCTTTGTCTTCTCTTTGGTACAGTAGTTGTATGTGTAATAGTAAATAACCATTTTTGTGTTGCCTTGGTTCTTGAGCGACAAATCAAAATATTAGGTTCCAATTACCGATGACAGAAAATAATAACAATAAATCTGTTTACAGCTTAACGGCTCGCCGGTTCAATGCCCTCTTGGCGGTATTATGTGCGATTAGTTTGGCTGCCGGATTTTTCGGTTCTGTTTTTGGTCTTATTTCTGACGACACGGCCCGGCTGTTTTATATTGGTGCATACCTAACGGGGGGCTACGCAGGAGTCATACAAAGTTTCAGGGCGCTGGTAAAATTTGAGATCAATGTTGACGTGCTGATGATTTTTGCTGCTATCGGTGCGGCCATCATTGATAACTGGCTGGAAGGGGCTGTGCTGCTATTTCTGTTTTCACTGAGTAACACCCTGCAGGATTATGCGATGGGCCGTAGCCGGCGGGCCATCCGGTCGCTTATGAAACTTCGCCCCGATGAGGCCCTTGTCCGGTTGGAAGATGGAACCGAAGTGTACCGGCCGGTTGAAGAGTTGACTATTGGAGACCGCATTATTGTAAAACCGGGCGAACGAATTCCCATAGATGGCCGTATAAAAACCGGCATTAGTACCGTAGATCAGGCGGCCATTACCGGCGAAAGTACACCGGTTGATAAGGAATCCGGGGACGAGGTATTTGCAGCAACCATGAATGTAAACGGAGTGCTGGAAATAGCGGTAACCCATCATTCAGGCGACACTACCCTGGCAAAGATTATTCGTTTGGTGGAAGAAGCCCAGGCTCAGAAAGCAGAAACCCAGCGGTTCCTTGATGAATTTGAACCCAAATATGCATTCGGGGTGATTCTGGCTACGATCGGACTTATTGTGATTCCCTATTATGTATTAAATCAACCCTTTGATCCTGTATTTTATCGAGCTATGACCATATTGGTGGTAGCTTCTCCCTGCGCACTTATCATCAGCACACCGGCCAGCATACTCTCGGCTATTTCAAATGCAGCCCGAAATGGAATCTTGTTTAAGGGCGGAGCTTACCTGGAACAGGCCGCCAACCTGACAACCATTGCATTCGATAAAACGGGCACGCTCACTACGGGGAAGTCTGCGGTAACGGATATTATAAGTTTTGAAAACCAAGATAGCTCCGGCCCTGTCTGCACAGATGAAGTGCTGGCACTGGCCGCTTCAGCCGAAGAGCATTCGGAACATCATTTGGCAGGCGCCATTCTGCGGGAGGCGGATAAAAGAGGCGTCCAATTTGTAAAGGCACAAAATGTTACTTCCGAGGTTGGAAAGGGGGTATCGGCGCACGTTGGTACTGATGAGATTAAAGTGGGGAACAGAAAACTTTTTGATGGGCTGTCTGACCATTGGGATCCCGAAGTTAAATCAGAAATCAAAAAACTGGAAGGGAGCGACCAAACGGTTATTTACGTTGGCCGCAATGGAAAGCTGGTCGGACTGCTGGTTTTTGAAGATCAAATCCGCGAGCAGGCGTCGGCAGCGCTGGAGGAGCTTCGCAAACTGGGCATAGAGAAATTTGTGATATTGACCGGAGACCTGGAGGGAGTGGCCCGGCGTGTGGCTGATGTACTGCATATCGATCGTTATTATGCTCAATTGCTGCCCGAAGAGAAGGTTGAAATCATCCGTAAGATAGCCCAAACCGAGTCCATTGCAATGGTTGGGGATGGAGTAAATGATGCCCCGGCACTGGCCAGCAGCCACCTGGGCATCGCGATGGGTGCTGTGGGGACCGATGTGGCACTGGAAACAGCCGATGTGGTGTTGATGGCCGATGATCTTACCAAGCTGCCCTATACCATCAAGCTGGCAAGAAAAGCCCGAAAGGTGGTCATGCAAAATATAACCCTCAGCCTGGCCGTAATTGCGGTTTTAATTCTGTCCGTATTCTTTTTCGCTCTGCCGCTTCCGCTTGGCGTGGTAGCTCACGAGGGCAGCACGCTTTTGGTAGTGCTGAATGGATTACGGTTATTGCGAACTGGAAATACCTGAAAACAGTGCATGGAGCGTTTTAAGCTAATATATCATTATTCTGATTCTCCTAAACTCTAACTTGACTAATCAAAAAGATTATGAGTAAAAAAGAATCTTCTGAAAAAATTGTTCCATCTCTAATTGAGTTTATGAAACGACCTGATTCCTATCCTCATCAGCCGGATCAGGTCGAACATATCCAAACGCATATATCACACGTTTTTATTGCGGGGAAATATGTTTATAAATTCAAAAAGCCCGTTAACTTTGATTTTCTGGATTTCAGTACGCTGGAAAAGAGAAAATACTATTGTCATCAGGAACTCAAACTCAACCGAAGGCTGACGGATGACATCTATCTTGAAGTAGTTTCCATAGGCAGATCCGGAGAAAGCTATCGGCTGGAATCCGGCGATCCCGAAGCAGCGGTTGAGTATGCGGTGAAGATGAAGAGGTTGCCCGAAGAGTATTTCCTCCATACGTTTATTGAAGAGGATAAGCTGTCGAAGAAACATCTCGACCGGGTTATAAGCAAGCTTACCGATTTTTATCTGGCGCAGGACCCGGATGACGAAATATCCGAGTGGGGCAAGCTTGAAAACATAAAATACAATACGGATGAAAATTTCAGCCAAACGAAACCTTTTATCGGAGATACCATTGATAAAAATAGCTGGCAGGCTATTTGTCGATATACCAACCGTTATTTTAAATTAAACCGGGCGCTGTTTAAGCGGCGTATTGAGGAGAAAAGAATAGTGGACGGCCACGGCGACCTGCACCTCGAACACATACACCTTGCCCCGGATGCCGTCAACATTTACGACTGCATCGAATTTAACGACCGTTTCCGCTACGGAGACGTGGCCGCTGATCTGGCTTTTCTGGCGATGGATCTTGATTTTAATTACTGCCCGCGGCAGGCAAACTACTTCGTGGAAAAGATGGCAAAGGACCTTGATGATGCAGACTTATCGAGACACATCAATTTCTACAAATGCTATCGGGCTTATGTTAAAGGCAAGGTGAAAAGCCTGCAGTCTGATGAACCCGAGGTCGGTGAAAAAGGACGCGAGCAAGCCCGTAATACGGCTATCCGGTATTTTAAGCTTGCCCTTCGCTATGCACTGCTGGGATCAACTCCGACCGTGTTGGTAGTAATGGGGCGCCCGGCTACGGGGAAAAGCACCCTCGCAAAACAGCTGAGTCAAGAATTGAATATCGACCGTTTCTCGTCTGACCGCATTCGAAAAACGATAGCAGGACTGCCCCTCGACCGGCGTCCCGACCCGGAAGCCAGAGAACAGCTGTATGCCCCGGAAATGTCCGCTCAAACATACCGCAGACTTCAGGAGGAAGCCAAAAAGGGAGTGGCTGATCATCACTGCATCATCCTGGACGCTACCTACAGCAACATAGTGGAGCGAGAACGTCTTGTCAAAGTCCTGCGAAGCCGTTCGTGCAGCTACTATTTTATTGAGGCCTGCGCCTCCGATGAGATCATCAAAGAACGGCTTGGGGCAAGAACCGGGGAACATACCATATCGGATGCCCGCCTCGAAGACTTTGAAAAACTGAACCGGTACTATGAATCCCCGGAGAAGATCGATACAGAGCACCTAATAAGGATAAATACAGAGAAGTCGCTTCTGGAAACGCTGGATCAGCTTTACCGGGAATTGATAAAATGGCATCTAAAGGAAGATTGCTAATGCATCAAGGTTACATTCATTGCTGTGATGAACGTGATTGGATTCCACCCGTTCGTTTTGGATATGCAGTGACGCGGCATATGTTGGGAAACAATAATTTAGCTGAAATGGCAAAACAATGCTTAAAAAAGGAAATTTACGTATTACGGCTGAGGAAGGATACAAATGGGAATAAAATCATTGCATCCCCACAAGAGAAGGGGGGCTAAAGATATTGCAGATCTGCAATAGTTGGTAAAGCAACGATTGAATAAATAGCCCACCACTAAAAATATTGTGCTACTCTAATCTTCTGAACGTATAATCATTCAGAAACAAACCAAGAGTAAAAAAATGGCACGCTAATTGTAGCTATTAACTATAAAAGGATAACAATTTCTTAATTACAAAATTGACGAAAAATGAGTGATCAGGAACATCTCTACGAAGTCGATATTAGCTGGAAGCAAGGACGCATTGGTTCAATGACTTCCCCCAAACTTAACCAAGAGATTGAGGTGGCTACTCCGCCGGAATTTCCGGGCGGCGTGGAAGGCATATGGTCGCCCGAGCATCTGTTTGTATCATCCGTTGCCAGCTGCTTTATGACTACGTTTTTAGCTATTGCCGAGTACAGCAAACTGGAATTCGAGAATCTCAGGATAAACGCAATTGGAAAGCTGGGCAAAGCCGAAGACGGCAAGGTTATGGTAACGGAAATCATATTGAAGCCCGACCTTGCAATCACAGATGAAAAGTTTACTGACAAAGCAAAGCGCATCATGCAAAAAGCAGATGCTGCATGCATAATATCAAGATCTATTAAGTCAAAAATTATTTTAGAGTCCAAGGTGAGTGTTGGGGCTTTAAATTAGAATTAATACAAATAAAAAACGAGGAATAAAGATGAATAATTTAAGCACGATTGGTTTAGACAGAGACAAGTCAGAAGAACTGGGTGAAAAGCTTAATGTCCTTTTGGCTAATTACTCGGTGTTTTATCAGAATACGCGTGGATACCACTGGAATATTAAGGGCGATAATTTTTTTGAGCTTCATTTGAAGTTTGAAGAACTGTATAACGATTTGCTCCTGAAAATTGATGAGGTGGCCGAACGCATTTTAACGTTGGGGTACACCCCGAATCACCGCTACACTGATTATCTGGAAGTATCGGAAATTGAAGAAAGCGGGCATGTTTCTGATGGCAAAAAGGCCGTACATGAAATCCTGGCTGCTTTTAAATCGGTCATTGGCATTCAGCGGGAAATCCTTGATTTGTCCGATGATGCAGGTGACGAAGGTACCAATGCCCTGATGAGCGATTATATTCAGGAACAAGAAAAGATGGTCTGACCTGTTTTTTTATAAATGGATTATGAAAACATGCCCCAACCAACAACTGGTTAAATAATAAACAAGGAATTAAATCAAAAAATTATGTCCTATTATTTCAGTAAAAAAATAGATGTTCCTTTTGAGCAAGCGATCAAAAAAACGACGGCAGCTCTAAAGCAGGAAGGTTTTGGTGTACTTACAGAAATTGATATCAAAAGCACCTTGAAAGAAAAGCTGGATGTGGATTTTAAAAAGTACCGGATTTTAGGGGCATGTAACCCCGGCTATGCCCATAAAGCGCTTCTGGCTGAGAGTCATATCGGGCTCATGCTACCTTGCAATGTAATCGTTCAGGAGCATGATAACGGGGAGGTCGAAGTATCGGCGGTTGATCCAATTATATCCATGCAAGCGGTAGAAAATGAAGATTTACAAGAAGTAGCACAACAGGTTCGAGATCTGCTGGAAAAGGTCATTGAACATATTTAGGTAGGTTTACAAACAAATAGTTTTCCTGGCCAGCACTTGCAGCCCGTATGGACTGGTTTTATTGCACATGGAAGTCAATGGAGCTTCTTTGAGAGCACTTTGAATATCAATGAAACCAATTCCATTCATTATGAAAAAACATACGTCCATATTAACAGGGATTATCATTTGCTTTATCGCTGTAATGATGTTGGTAGCTATGCGCCAATCTACACAGCCAAAAACCATGCCTTTGGTCCCGATGATGCAATTATTGCTTACCGACATACAGCGGGCAGATCAGGGAATCTATACCGAAAATTATACGATGATTGAGGAAGGAGGCCGCTCCATTGCCGATCATCCCGTTATGACCGAAGCCGACAAAAAGCTGGTAAAATCGACACTCGGGGAAGAGATGAAGCAGTTCATTAAATATGACATGATCGTTCATCATCATGCCGATTCGCTTGCGGATGCCGCAATCCAAAAAAACATGCAAAAGGTTCTGAAACATTTTCGAATTGTGCAGCAGGGCTGTGTAGATTGCCACGCGAACTTCAGGGAACGCATAACTGAGGCAAGAAAATAATTTTTTTACTTACAAGATGATTCGGTTTGAAGCATCTAAAACAATCAATAAAACCAATGGAGGTTCAAAATGGACGCTACACATTTACATTTGTTAATAAATCATGTACCCATATTAACTACCGTTTTTGCTGTTTTAATTTTGCTTTGGGGAATAATCAGATCCAATAAAAGTTTTCAACAGCTGGCAATGGTTGGTTTTATAATAGCAGGCATTTTAAGTATCGTGGCTTTGCAATCCGGGGAAGGAGCCGAAGATACCGTGGAAAACCTGCCGGGCGTAACAGAAAGTTATATTCATGATCATGAAGAAGCGGCCGAAATCACCAACTGGATTGCCGTTGCCTTAGCGGTGGTTTCGGGCGTGGGGTTTGCCATATCCCGGTTTAATCCCGGCATAATGAAGATGTACCTATATGTGTTATTAACGGGCGGTATCGTTTCGGCCGGGATGTTCTCATACACGGCATATCTGGGCGGACAAATTCGCCATACCGAAATACGTCCCGAAACGACTGCGGGGCAGTCCGGAGCGGTTGCAAGCACTTTAAATCAAATTGAGGGTAGGGAAGAGCGAACATAGATCTTAGCTATGCAGAAACCTGCCATCGGTTGTATCAAACGAAGAAAGCCACTGGATAGCCAAGCTTGAATGCGGGCACACCCAGCATGTGCGGCACAATCCGCCTGGAAGTTCAGGCCGTGGGTACTATCCCAAAAAGGACGCCTGGAACTTCTCGTAGCAGCATTCTTTATCCTAAGCTGATAAGGGCAAAAAAAGGGGATTAAGACATCCATTGTAGCAGTGCAAAAAATTTAAAAAAATGATATTGCACGACTGCAAAAAATCTGTTTCAGGAACGAAGTATTTAGGAAGGACAATTCGCCTGTTTTGGAATAAAAGCGAGATTTTATTGATGCAGGACCTGATTAAGTTTTAAAAAGGGTATTGCCTCCGCCTTTTTAAAATGCCCACCCTCCCTTTGGCATTATTCTTGGATTATTAAAGATACGTATAGAGCTCTTCTTTTATAAGAAGGGAGCTGTACAGCTGTATCAATTGAAAAGCAAATAACTTTTAACGGAGGCACTTATCATGAAACGTATTATAACATTATTAATGGGCATGGCCTTGTTCGTATCTGTTCAAACGGCAGGAGCCCAAAGCCCGCTGAGCCTGGAAATTCGTCCGGGCGTGGATTTCGCTACCCAAAAAATGGGAGGATCAGACCTTGGCACTGGCTTCGGTATTGGAGCCGTCTTGGATTACCGCTTTATGCTGCATTTGTCGGTGTACGGCGGTTGGGGCTGGCACCGCTTTACTTCCGACGATTCGTTCGGCGGCGATTTCGATATTGAAGAAACAGGCTACACCTTTGGCCTGCAGTTCTTGCATCCAATCGGAACCTCGCAAACGAATTATTTTATCCGGGCGGGAGGCATCTATAATCATATCGAACTGGAAAACAGCGATGGCGACATCACCGCCGATTCCGGTCACGGCCTGGGATGGCAGGTTGAGGGCGGCCTGGCGTTTGCCTTAAGCGATAAATGGCAGCTTAAGCCGGGCGTGCGGTACCGTTCCCTCTCTCGTGAAATAGAGGTGGGCGATAGCAATGCTGATGCTGATCTGAGCTATGTTGAAGTGGGTGTGGGTTTTGTACGGGCATTTTAACTGAGTTATAGCAATTGCCGGGAGCTTGAGTGTAGCTCCCGGTTTCTATTATGTATTGCTAACAAAGCTAAGTAATGAGGTATCATCATGAAGAACAGCATTTCAGCTTATACGCACCGTGATGAATATTCAAATATAGCCGGCATGCTCCTTTTTTTAGCCGGCGCAGTAGCCTTAATGGGAATCATAACGAGTGAAATATTCTATCCGCCGGGCTATAGCACTTCATTCAATGAAATCAGCGATCTGGGCAGTACACGTCCGCCCGACAGTATTATCCACCAGCCGTCATCAACGATTTTTAATATTACGATGATGATTACCGGTATTTTGATAATCATCGCAACTTTGTTTGTGCATAGTATTTATCGAAAGCTGATTGCCAGCGTACCTTTGGGATTATTTGGCATTGGCATCTTGGGTGTAGGCATCTTTCCGGGAAATGTAGATCCGTATCACGGCATATTTTCACTCACTACCTTTATTTCCGGGGGGATAGCGGCTATTTCGGCGTCCAAAATTGTGCCATCACCCTATGCCTGGGCAGGTATCCTTTGCGGTGTCATTTCCCTTGTTTTTCTTTTTGCTGCAAAAATGTTCATCCCTTCTTTGGGGATGGGCGGTACCGAGCGCTGGGTGGTTTATCCATTGCTCCTTTGGCTTATAGGATTCGGAGGGTACTTGCTGGGATTAGGTAGCATCGGAAATACAAAAGCAGAATGATGAAAACTATAAAACAACTTTTTTGCTATGCGTTTATTTTTATTATAGCCACGGCTTGCAGTAGTGTGAGTAATCCCCATACGGCTGTTGACAAGCTTGAAATCTTGCCCGGGATCTCAGAGGCTCAAACCGATACCGTTGCCTCCGTTTTAAGCCAGTTTCCCAACCACACGCAATTTTCCATCGTTTTAATAGATGATTCGATGTCCGTTTTTTATGGAGCCGTACGAGAACAGGATACGCTGGAAACTATTGATAATTCAGATGCTGTATTTGAAATTGGCTCCCTGAGCAAGGTATTTACCTCAACGCTACTTGCGGATTTGGTGAATCGCGATCAGGTAAAACTGGATCAGCCCATTCAAGGCTATCTGGATATTCCGTTGCATAACAATATTGATATTACCTTTAAGCAGTTAGCCAATCATACCTCGGGGCTGCCCCGCATTCCCGACGGTTTTGTGTGGGAATCGCTGCTGCATATGGACAATCCCTACAAAGATTATGATGAGGAGCGGCTGCGCGAATATCTCTCCGAAGAAATGGAGCTAAAGAGCGAGACCGGCACCGAATTCCAATATTCGAACATCGGCGCCGGCATCTTGGGATATGTATTAACGACAATTGAACAGAAATCCTACGAAGAATTGGTACAGCAATTAATTTTTGAACCGCTGAATATGCCAAGCTCAACAACGCAGCGAGAATCAGTTAGCGATAAACTGGTGACCGGTTTGAGTAAGCGCGGAAATCCAACGTCCTACTGGGATTTCGGAGCGCTGGCCGGAGCAGGCGCCATCCTTTCCACGGCAGAGGACTTGGTGAAGTTTGCAAAAGCGAATTTTAATCCAAATAATGAAGTGCTGGCCCTGCAGCGGCAAAAGACCTTTACCATTGATAAGGATCGGCAGATGGCCCTCGGCTGGTTTATCCTGAAGTGGGCATCGGTCGACCACTGGTACTGGCACAACGGCGGCACCGGCGGCTTCCGTTCGTCGATGGCATTAGATGCCGTAGACAGAAAGGGCGTGATAGTGTTATCAAATATTTCGGCCGGCCACAGCCATGCCGCGAGTATAGATCGGTTGAGCTTTGGCTTGCTCGAGAGTCTCCAACAAACGGGAACCGAAATACAGGTGAACACTTGTAATTAAACCGAAAGAATGTCATGGTACGATTTACTTTTGCTATCATTATTGCACTTCACGGACTCATCCATTTCCGGGGCTTTTTGAAAGCCTTTCGCCTTTCAGGGATTGATCAAATATTTTCAACGATCTCTAAAACCGCGGGCCTGTTTTGGCTGCTGGCCGGCCTGCTTTTAATTGGTGCCGCTGTTGTCTTTCTGCTCAAAAAAGAGTGGTGGTGGATGGTAGCGGGTATCGGCATTGTACTTTCACAGGTACTGATATTTATGTACTGGCAGGAAACAAAGTTCGGCACCATCGCCAATATTGTAATTCTGGTCGGTTGTATTTTGGGTTATGGGAGCTGGAGTTTTAAAGTAATGGTAAGGAATGAACGGCAAGCGTTTGTATCATATGTTCAAGAAAACAGTCCCATTGTAACTAAAGAACAGGTAAAAGCACTGCCGCGGCCTGTTCAGCGTTGGTTAAAAAATGCCCGAATTATTGACAACCCGGCCATTCAAACGGCGCACTTCCGGCAAACCGGGCAAATGAAAACGAGTCCCGGCGGCAAATGGATGCCGGTGGAGGCCGAGCAATATGTTAAAACTGCTGAGCCCGGGTTCCTGTGGATTGCCGACGTAACCGCTGTACCCTTCGTGCTTCTTGCCGGCCGCGATAAGTATGTGAAAGGAAAAGGACATATGCTTATCAAACTGATGTCGCTGATACCGGTGGCCGATTCAAACGGGCCGGAAATGGATCAGGGGGCCCTGCTGCGGTATTTGGCCGAAATGGTTTGGTATCCCTCCGCCGCCCTGGAAGAGTATATTTCCTGGGAGGAGATAAATGACACTTCGGCCAGGGCTACGATGCGATACGGTGGTATCAGCGCGTCGGGCGTTTTTGGATTTGACCGGCAGGGCCGGGTGACCGGCTTTGAAGCGGAGCGCTACTACGACCGGAAAGAGGGCGCCACGCTGGAGACCTGGCACGTCACTATAGATGCGGATTCATATATAAAGGTTGAAGGGATATCGGTCCCAACGCGGGCGAAACTAACCTGGAAACTGGACGACAGCGACTTTACATGGTATAAGCTGGAAATTGACGATTTTACCTACAACAAGCTATCCGATAGCCGCTTATTATAGTGCCACACATAGGCCGAATTACCACAAATCTTGAATAGCGATCCATTTTTTTCCACCTCTTGCAGCCATGCAATACTCAGCGGCTGGTACTATGCAGTTATGCAAAATCAGCTCCGCCCGGTTATGAGCAAGTGTAAATAATATGGGGTCAAATACCTGTTATTTCATCATAAAAGCGGGTCTAAAAAACAGATAAAAAATTAAGTTAACTGAACGGCTTTGGAATGGCACTTGCAATATAAAGTAGTAAAGACGCTATATGTAAAACTCTAAAACCTATGATTATGAAAACTTCAATTACATACCTATCCGTAGCCCTTTTGATGTTGCTGCTGCCCGTGGCGACCTGGGCGCAATCTGCAAACTATACCCTTGACGAAAGCAGTACGATAGTCATCAAAGGGACCTCCACCATTCACGACTGGGAGGTTGATGTGGAAAAGATGGATGCCAATGTTATGCTCGCT
>Ga0306906_1000225_pt1 | contig 26173 bp, 28 predicted proteins | sample AntRauTorcE11897_FD_190405 | JGI IMG/M metagenome (GOLD analysis project Ga0306906, IMG submission 190405) | Saline lake microbial communities from Rauer Islands, Antarctica - Metagenome Torckler E11 #897 (v2) (version 2) | ecosystem: Environmental > Aquatic > Non-marine Saline and Alkaline >...
ATCATTTCTATCCTGCTATGCACGCTTATTTATATCTTTTTAGCACTTTCCGTATCGGCGGGATTGAGCATCCCGCAAATTATTGCCGCAAAAGACTATGCACTGGCTGAAGCCGCACGGCCAATTTTTGGAGAATGGGGCACATGGCTAACCATTCTGCTCGCTATTGTGGCTACCGTATCCGGAGTAATAGCCAGCGTTTTTTCAGCCTCAAGATTATTGGGGATGCTAAGCAATATGAAACAAGTACCCAGGCTAAAGGCCGGGAGATTCCAAAATCCAGCCCTTATTTTTACGGTGGCTCTGGCCATGCTTTTAACAGTCTTATTTAACCTGACCCGCATTGCCTCTATTGGGGCTATATTTTATCTGACTATGGATATTGCTATACATTGGGGGCTTTTGCGACATCTTAGAAAAGAAATTAGTTTCCATCCTGTTATCCCGATAATTGCCATAATTTTGGACGCAGCCGTACTTGCTGCATTTATTTACACCAAGTACCTGAGTGACCCCTTCGTTCTGATTGTGGCTCTTATCGGAATAATACTCATCATCATTGCCGAACATCTTTTTATGATATCCCATACTGACAATGAAGGAAAAATGGATATGGGAATGGATGATGAAGTGATAAAAAAGAAGATGTAATGATGAACTGATATGAATAAAAAAGTATCTGATCGAAGACGCTGGCAGAGTAAACTTCTTATTTTGAGCACACTAAGGTAATACCTCAATAAAAAAGAAAGATATTCAATACATATGGTTTATATGGTCTCTGCTCATCTTTTTGTTCTGGACAGTTATTTTTTTTATAAAAAGCCTATCAGATCGGAAATGCTAAAGATGAGCCTGTGAACTATGCCTATGGGACTTACCGAGCCGTTCTTTGTGCCCGAATACTGGACACCTCCTTCTTTATTCAACCTGACAGAGAAAACCGGATTTGATATCGAGAGTCTTATTTTTTCGTTTGCCATCGATGGAATTTGAGCCGCACTGTATAAAGTGATTACACCATTTTAAACATCGGTATTCCATTTGAAGAGCGCGGGCACAAACGCCACCGGTTTAAGCTTTATTTCAGCAATGACCTTGTATGTTGAATGCAGAACTTGAACTATCAATAAACCGAGACACTTTAGTATGGAAATGCTGAAAAGCCTGCTTAACAATCTCGCTAATAAACTTGACCAACTACTGGAGAATTCTCAGCTACAGAAGATTCCGGTTAGAGCACATAATCAATCGTCCGAACGCTAGCAACATTAAAAAGCAGAAAACATAATGCGAGACAGTCTTAAGCAATAATCTGCTTTTTCCAAATATATAACCACCAATCGGAAGAACACAACTATGAAATGGTCACTTTATATAGGGAAACCGGCAGGCATTAAAGTCTTTATTCACTGGACCTTCATTCTGCTGGTGATCTGGCTCTCCTGGATGCACCTGCAACAGGGGCACGGGCTTTTTGAAATCATAATGGGCTTAATTTTTTTGACTGCCCTGTTTGCTTGCGTCACCCTCCACGAATTCGGCCATGCCCTGGCCGCCCGTCGTTACGGTATCGGGACCCTGGATATCAACCTGCTTCCCATCGGCGGAGTGGCACGGCTGGAAAGCATGCCCGAAGATCCTAAAGAGGAACTGGTGGTGGCGATTGCAGGCCCGGCGGTTAACGTAGCTATTGCAGCCGGCTTATACCTTATCATGCTGGTTCTCGGTCAGACCGATATGGAGCTGGGCCCCCAAATAACCGGCAGCAATTTTCTGGCTGATCTGCTGGTGATCAATATCATTCTGGTGCTTTTTAACCTGATACCGGCCTTTCCAATGGATGGCGGGCGCGTGCTCCGGGCCTTGCTGGCCTTTAAAATAAAAAGAGATCGGGCCACCCGGATTGCCGCTTCGGTCGGACAACTGCTGGCTATCGGTTTCGTTTTTTTCGGCCTGTTTTACAATCCCTGGCTGCTGTTTATAGGGATCTTTGTATTCCTGGGCGCCGGTGCGGAAGCCCGGCAGGTTTCGATGGCTGAATCGGTCAAGCATCTAACGGCTAAAGATATCATTAAGGGCACCTATCCAAGCATTTCTCTTAGTGCCACGGTGGGCCAGGCCGCTTCTGTGTTTCTCGAAAACCCGGCTTCCGAGGTGGTTATTGCCAATGGCGACCGGTTTGAAGGCCTTATCTCTCATGCATCTATTATTAAAGCCTTGCAGGAGGGTAAGTCCGCCCATTCGGTGGTAGAAATAATCCGGGAAGAGGTACAAACGGTTCCGCCGGACATCACTTTCCTGGATTTAATTTCCGCCATACAAACAGACACTCAAACCGTCTATCCGGTGGTTCAGCAGGGGAAATTACTGGGAGTTATTACAGAGCACGATCTGAATGAGATCATCCGAAAACGACAAACGTTGTCCGCCAGTATCGAAGAATAAACGGGCAGACTTTATAAGTTTAAGCTTGTTTTAAGGCACGGGCCTTATCTTACGAATAGTATGTTGCAGTGTGCGGTTGATGATTGCGCAGCAAGTATTCATTAGTAACAAAGTATAAGTACCATGTTTTACGATCATCATTTTATAGGTATGCATTGGATCTGGTGGATCATTATGGTTGTTATTATCCTGCTGGTTGTTTTCAATGTTATTCCCTCCCGTCCAACGGCCGACGCCGGCGAAGATGCCATCGATATTTTAAAGAAGCGGTTTGCCCGGGGCGAAATAGAACGGGAAGAATTTGAAGAACGGAAAAAGATTCTGAAACTGAACAAATAAAAAATGATTTGATATTATGGAAACAATAAAGATAGCCGTAAATGGATATGGTGTCATTGGAAAGCGAGTGGCCGAAGCAGTAACCCTGCAGGATGATATGGAACTGGTGGGCATCGGCGATGTGGCCGCCGACTGGAGAATAAAAGTGGCAGCCCAAAAATATACCGTGTTTGCCAACACAGAAGAAGGCCGCAAGGCGATGGAGAAGGCGAATATTCCGGTGGCCGGCGGGCTTGACGATCTGCTGGAAGCCGCTGATGTGGTTGTGGATTGCGCTCCCAAAAAATTCGGTGGCCAGAATGCCGAAAAATACAAGCAAGCCGGGCTAAAGTACATCGTCCAGGGTGGGGAGAAGCACGAGACAACCGGCCATTCGTTTAGCGCCGAAAACAATTACGCCTCCGCCCTAAACCGCCAGAGCACCCGCGTGGTTTCCTGCAACACCACCTCTATTGTGCGCACCCTAAGCGCGTTGAAACGAGCAGGTTTGTTAAAAAAGGCGCGTGGCACCCTGTTGCGCCGGGCGACCGACCCGTGGGAAAGCCACAAAAACGGAATCATGAATACGCTGGTGCCCGAGCCGGAAATTCCCAGCCACCAGGGACCTGACGCCCAGAGTGTAGACCCGGAACTGGACGTGGTAACCGCAGCGGTGAAAGTGCCAGAAACCCTCTCCCACCTGCACTACTGGACGGTTCAATTGACCAAACAGGCATCTAAAGAGGATGTACTGGAAGCGTTTGGCACCTCTACCCGAACTGCCTTTATCAATATGAGCGACGAACTTTCGGCCAATAACGCTGTTAAAGAACTAATGCTGGATCTGGGACGCCCGCATGGCGATATGTACGAAGTGGCGATCTGGGAGGATATGCTCAAAGTGGTGGGCGATGAGCTGTACTACGCCTACCTCGTCGACAATCAGGCGATCGTGATTCCCGAAACCATCGATGCTATCCGTGCGCTCACCGGCATTGAGTCTGATCCCAAAAAATCAATTGAGAAAACGAACCGTTCGCTGGGTATAAAAGAACGGTTCATTTAGACATAGCTATTTTTATCATAAACATACATTTAAACTAAACGGAATAATTACATGGAAAGAGGAATTGAACATTCCGGTGCCTGGATCATAGCGTTTTTTGTGATCGTCATTGCTTCCTGGCTGTTATACAAATACCTGGCTCCCAAGACATGGCGGGAGTGGGCGGGTGCGGGGCTGATACAGGCCTTTATTATTGCCTTGTATGCAGAAATGTATGGCTTTCCGCTTACGATTTATCTTATGGTACGGTTTTTAGGATTAGATAGTGGTAGTGGTAATCTAAACGCCAACCTTTGGTCCACCTTAGTGGGCATGGGTGAAACGGGCATGATGATCTCAATGATCGTGGGTTATATCCTTCTTTTTACCGGCTTTGGAATTTTTATTCAAGGCTGGCGTGAACTGTATCGTGCTAAACAGGAAAACAGGCTTGCAACGGATGGATTATACAGTTTGGTTCGGCATCCGCAATATACTGGCCTGTTCATCGGGCTTTTTGGAGAAGGGGTCATTCACTGGCCCACCATATTCTCGGTAGGCCTCTTCCCTATTATTGTACTGGCGTATGTGCTTCTTGCCCGAAGAGAAGAAAAGAAAGTAATTGAAGAGTTTGGAGAGGAATATCTGGAGTATAAGCAACGAGTTCCAGCCTTCCTTCCGATGAAGGGAAAATGGAAACGATTTATCAGGCCATCAAATAATTCATAGCTATACTTTTTCGACTATAATAATAAGCAGATTCTTAAACGTATAGGACTTGACAGTCGCAAGGTGAACCAGATATTAAAAGCGGCACAAAATATCTGTAATTTCAATATTAATGAAGTGAACAAATGAAATACTCGAATGATAAGCACATAGAAAAAGATCCAACCATGATTATTTATTGCAAGGGGTGGTGCGGTTACCTGCAAAAACTGGTGGAGTTGCTACAGAAAAAAGACTATGCGTTTACTTTTATTGACTTGCGATTTAATACACCAAAAGCTAAAATGTTGATATCGGAACTTGGCAATCCACTGATTTTACCCATACTTGAGATCAACGGTATCTTTTACGAAAAACCAGCCCCTTCAGAGGTGACGCAAGTGATCGACCTAAAGAAGTGGCGTCAAAGAATTGATCGAACCTACTACAACGAAAAACCGTCCGGCACATATTAATTATGTCACCAGAAAAACTGGGGCTTAAAGAGTGCGTATCCATAGCACTGGGTGGCAAGTTCGGCGACGGCAATCTTTGTGCTCATGTTTTGGTACTTATACAAGGCCGATCGGCAAACTTTCTACTCGGTACTTGGCATAGCTGCCGCGGTGATAACAGTAGAGCTTCTGTATTTCGAACGGGATGTGCTCAAGAAAAAATAATCCCCATATATTGTTTATCTGAAAAAATTCATTCCGTGATTACTCCGGGAATAATGAAAACTTTAAGCTTTATTTAAGCTGCCAGTTCTTATGTTGAAATCAATACTTTAATGTTACTTCACAGGCATTAAATCAAAAATGAAAACCAGTCTTTTAAGAACTTACTCAAGTTTCGAGCTTATCCGTCGGAGGCATATTATCGACCGAAAATGCTAATGGGAATGGCCTTAAAATTTTTAACAATCAACAAGAATTCTGTATTGAATTCCTTGTTGAGTTCTATAGGTTTGGATCGACAATTAATCAGAATACTAAACTGCTGTTATTATGGATACAAAAACTAAACCCACCAATCAGGCTACATTAATTATTTCCGGCATGCACTGCAGCGGATGCGCCAACAGTGTTGAGCGGTCGCTTAGCGAGCTGAAAGGCGTAACAGAGGCAACAGTCGATCTTAAAAACGAATCGGCTTCTGTAACTTTTAAAGCAGACATCGTTTCTACGGATGACTTCAAAGAAGCCGTCGAAGATGCGGGATATGAATTTAAGGGGATAAATAATTAATATTTCAGGCTCACCATCTCGTCCACGGTACTTGTGAAAGCTACCCGGAACGAGTAGGTGCGGCAAAGTGATTGTAAGAACGTGAGTGTATGAATCCCATAACACAATACCTATTGTTATTCGGAATGCTGGTTGCCACCGCCGGCCTGATATGGATGATCTATCTGATTAAAAGCTTGCTGGGTCAAACGCTTGAGGAGCCGGGCAAGGACATTCCCGCAGAAAGTGGCAACCTGGCGCCAAACCCGGCCTGGCTGCGCTACCACGTACGTTACTATGGGTATGCCCTCCTCTTCCTGGCTTTTGATATGGAGATGGCCTACATGTATCCCTGGGCGGTGGTTTATAAAGAAGTCGGGCTCGTGGCCCTGCTGGATATGGGAGTATTTCTGATGATCCTGTTTCTGGGACTCATCTACACCTGGACTCAAGGGGGACTTAACCGTCAATAAATGCCTATGAAAACAACCATGAAATACGGAGCGCGAAAGGGATCGATGAATATTTTCCGCCAATGGATTGCAAAGGTTGTTTCACGGGAACTTTGCCTGTTTCCAGTCCCGGGTCCCGACATATTGCGTACCTATCAGTCTGAACCTCTGAACGGCGAAGCAAGACTTACCACCAACCCCAGAGAAGCCAATGTCTTACTGATTATGGGTAATATGAACCGTTCCATGGCAGAACAGGCGGCTACTGTATACTCCCAGATGCCGCGCCCCCGCGTACTGCTGTTGGCCGGGCCGGAACATCTTGACCCTTTGCCCCACCCTGACGTCCACGTTGCTCTGGAAAAAGATTTTCTTCAAACTGCATTGCCCGCTGTCGGAGAGTGCCTGAGCAGTCATGCCTGGATGGATGAGACGGAAGTCTGGCAGCCGGAAACCTTGGTGAATAAAATAGAGGAAACCAGCCAGCAGCAGGGTCATATGCATGACCATGGCGGCCACGATCACAACAGCCACGGGGCACACGATCACGGCCATGAGGATCACCAGCACGGTGGGCATGAAAGACATGAGCATAACCACGAAGACCATGACCACTCCAGTCACCATCACGGTGAAGGAGATGATGAACACAAACATCAACACGGCGAACAACACAGCCATGGCCACGGGGAACATCATCAAGGAAAAGAGACAAGCCATGAACAGGAAAGCAAAGATAAAAAGGGCCATCATGGTGAAGCGGATGAGCACAAGCATGACCACAAGGCTCATCAGCACGGTGAACATGAGGAGCATCAACATGATGATGATGATGTAGAACATGAGCACGGGCATGAAGGGCATCAGCACAAGGGGCACAGCCATGGAGAGCAGCACCAAGACCATGATCATTCTCAACACGAAGAGCACGGGCACAGTCATGGTGGCCATGACCACGGAGGCCATCAACATGGTGATCACGGGCACGGGGGACATGACCACGGTTCGGGCTTTATGTCGATGATAGCCATGACCAAAGATCTCCCCCGCAGTGCCGACGGACTGCCGATGGAGTGGAGTGATGTGCAGTTCGGCCCCTTTCACCCGGGCCTGCCCGGCGGACTATGTCTCTCCATGAAGCTCGACGGCGATACGGTGGCCGAAGCGAAGGCCGACCGGGAGCTCCCAAGCCGTAACCTGTTGACAGCCGTCCCGGACGATCCTGCCGCACTGCCGGAATATCTTGAAGCGGTCAATCCAATGGCGCCGGTTACCTACCGGCTGCTGGCACAAAAAGCGCTGGCAAATTTTTCCGGTGAAGAGGGTAATTCTGCACTGACCTTGAATGAGGCGGTTTTGCTGGAAAAAGAGCGGATAACCAGCCACTTGAACTGGCTGGCCGTTTTTGCCGTAGCGTTGGGCAGTGACTGGATGCGCGACCAGGCCATAAAACATTATCATCATTTCCAAAACGATGCCGGGAATGTCCAGCAACTCTCCGGGTTTATAAACCGGATAAAAAAAATGCCGTATCTGAAATTGAAATTATCTGCTGCCAGCCACCAGAAAGATGAGGTGGAAAAACATAAGCATCACCAGGGCGAACACAGCTCTGACTCAGAAGATCATCCGCGTAGCGAACATGAAGGACACGGACATCATGACAAGGAACATGATCATGGCGCCCACCAGCTTGGCAAACACGATCATAGTCACGGAGATCATGACCCCGGAGAGGACCATGAACATAGTGGGCACGACCACGGGCACGCTCATGGAGATCATGAACACCATAGAGGACACGTCCATGCCGGTCACCAGCATAAAGAGCATGATGTAAACAAAAAGCACCACGGCGATCACGATCATAAGCACGAAGCGAATAAGCACGGCGGGCATAAAAATCATGAACATCGAGATCATCAGGACCATGAAAAAAGATATGAAAAAGATCAGGATGACGGCTCCATTCCCGGCCAGCTGCCTGATGACATCACAGGTCCGGTAGCACGGGCGGCCGGTATCCGCAAAGACAGCCGGATGAAGGAAGGCGTATATCAGAAATCCGGATGGACTCCTGTAACCGCTACCGGAAACAATGCCTGGAGCCGGCTGATGGTACGGCTGGACGAAATTGAACAAAGCCTTCGATTTATAGAAAAAGCGGGAAACGATTCCGGCAGGGAATCTTCACAAAAAATCAACATACCATCTACCGGAATGGGAAATGGTATTGCACACATCGAGAGCCCCCGTGGTATAGTAACACTAAAATTCCATATCCATGAGGGCAAGCTGGCACATGTGCACCTGGCAACCCCGTCTGCGGCACTGGCGGGACTGGTGAAGCCGGTAACCGAACAGCGGGAGCTGGCCGATGCGCTGACGGCCGTAACTTCACTGGATATTTCACCCTGGGAAATTAATCCTTAACAGACGCGATTTATGACCCCTTTTTTAAACAGTTTTATGATTTCCCTCCTTTTTGTAGGTGGCGTGTATGTTGTAGCGGTACTGGAACGCTGGTCGATGACGGGAAACGTGAATTGGGGCGGTCCTGCCCGGTCATTTTTGTTGCTGTTTGTCCAAGAGGAGATCAAAACCCGGAAGCACGACAAGGTGTTTTTTGAAACAGCCCCGATCCTTTTTATCGGAGTGATTTTGCTGACGATCTCCATCCTGCCCTTTAGCAGGGGAAGCGTTATAGTAAATCTGGGAACGGGCGCCCTCTTTATCAATGCGGCGCTGGTGTACGTGATGGTGTCTTTGTTGATGGCCGGATGGGCCGTTAACGGCGTGTACGCCATGGTTGGCGGCTGGCGTGCGCTGGCACAGCTAATTGCCTACTCCATGCCGGTGGTCATGGCATTAACGGCTACGGTGATGCGGGCTGAATCGATGTTTCTGATAGATATTGTCGAATCCCAACAGTCTTTGTGGAACGTCCTGTATCAACCGGTTGGCTTTATATTATTCTATATTTCGGCCCTTGCCATCACGTTTCTTCCTCCTTTCGATCTTCCGGTAGCAGAAGGAGAGCTGGCAGGAGGAGTCTGGGCCGACCTCACCGGCGCCCGCAAGCTGCTCTTTCGCCTGGGTCGTCTTGCCCTGGTATTGACCTTGTCGGTAGCGGTGGTTGTACTGTACCTGGGTGGTTGGATGGGGCCCTGGCTGCCCGATTTTGTCTGGACCTTTCTGAAATCCCTCCTGGTGGCGGCCTCCTTTTTTACCATCGGGCGTTTTATGCCCCGCATCCGGCACGACCACCTGCTGGAATACAACTGGAAGTATGGCGTGCCTTTAGCTCTTTTTAACATATTTCAGGTAGGAGTAGTCTTGCTGTTATGATATCTATACAACTCATATTACTTATTATATTTGGCCTGGCGGCTATCTGGTTTGGATGGCGCGTCTTTATGACCAGCTCCATGGTCCGGTCTGCGCTCTCGCTACTGGCTTCCATGGTGGCCATCGGTGCGTTATTTCTTGTTATGGAAGCCGAGTTTTTGGGCGTACTGCAAATCATGATGATGGGAACGGAGATGAGTATCATGGCCATCTTTATGATGATGTATATGATGGATCCGGGCGGGCTGGGCAACATGGATATGACTCACCAGAAAAATGTGTCCATAGCGGCAGGTGTCGCTGTAACCGTGCTGGTAACGGGAGCGGCCATTTTTGCCGATTGGGGTACCATCGCAACACAGGTCCCGTCGCCCCACGAGCAAATTCGCCTGTTGGGAATGGAAATTCTGAAACGATCAATGATGATTTTTGAAACGGCAGGGGTAACCATCCTTACCGGAATGATCGCCTCTATTGCAGTTGCATTGTCAATTAAAAACAACGCTAAGAAATAAGCATCATGGAATTATTAATTACAGCTTTAATCATTGCCGCTGTGCTCTTTGGTATAGGGCTCTACGGCGCTTTAAGCCAGACCAACCTGGTAATGATTATGATGGGGATTGAACTAATGCTGGGAGCAGCCATGGTAAACCTGGTTGCCTTTTGGCGCTACCTGCATCCCGAAGCCTTCTCCATACAGATGTTTGTTCTGGTAGCCATGACAGTGATGGCACTGGAAGGAGCCGTCGGTTTCGCTATTGCAACTCAGCGATTTCGTACTTCAGGATCGGTTGAAATGGAAGAATCTGCAGAATTAAAGGGGTGATTAGTCTATGATTGCACTCTTACTTACCATACTCGGTCCTCTGGCTGCAAGTTTCTGGATAACAGCTATAAGAAGAAAGATCGGCTATGCCGCGCTCACGGGAAGTCTGGCATCGCTTACAGGTTCTGTTCTTCTGTTTCTGTATATGCTTGAAGGACAAATCATTACCGTAACTTTTGCCGGACTTCCAGATTTCCCCTTCCGTCTCGAGGCAACCGAGCTTTCTGTTGTACTGGCTCTTGTTGTTTCCACTGTCACAACCTTAATTTTTATCTACGCCATCGGGTATATGGCGGAAGAAAAAGGGAAACTCCGGTTTTGGTCCGGCATATCCCTATTTCTGGGGGCAATGCAGCTACTGGTACTGGCCGGAGACTGGATTCTTTTTGTCATGGCCTGGGAAATCATTGGCTTTGCCTCGTATTTACTGATCGGCACCTGGTACTGGAAAAAAGAAGCCAGTGACGCCTCAAACAAGGCTTTTATTATGAACCGTGTGGCCGACCTGGGACTCTACATCGGGGTGTTTGTTATTATCCTTACCAGCGGGTCCAGCCGGATTGCAGCCGAACCGCTGCAGGGCATTTCTATGGCAGGCGCTCTGGCCCTTCTGCTGGCAGTTATGGGTAAATCGGCCCAGGTTCCCTTTCAAAGCTGGCTGTCGGCGGCGATGGCAGGTCCCACGCCCGTTTCGGCCCTATTACATTCAGCAACCATGGTGGCGGCAGGTATTATTTTACTACTCAAAGCTTTTCCCTTGTTTTCGCCCGATGCGCTAATTTGGGTTGGTACTGTAGGAGGTGTAACGATTCTGCTCACCGGGGCAACTGCCATCTTTTCCGAAGACATAAAACGGATGCTGGCAGCATCTACATCGAGCCAGCTTGGTTTTATGGTATTGGCCATAGGAGCCGGATACCCGGCCGCGGCCATTGCCCACCTGATTGCCCACGCCTTTATGAAAAGCAGCCTGTTTCTGGGGGCCGGTATCTTTCAGCATGAAACAGGCTCTACGAAATATGGAAAGCTGGGCGGCGCCGGGAAAAAATTAACACTGACTTTTTCAGGATTCGCCGTAGCCGGACTTGCCCTGGCCGGTATCCCGCCATTGATCGGATTTTGGTCGAAAGATGCCATTCTGACGGCGGGCTTGCGGGCGAATCCGGCCGCATGGTACTTTACTGCGGCACTTACGGGAGCCTTTTTCACCGCAGTATACATGGGCAGAGCGTTTGGTATCTTATGGAAAGGCAAAGTCAGACCAAACAAAAAATCGCAACAACGCTCTCTCCCATGGATGCATACCGGCCTACTGACACTTGTTACGGCCGTAGCTGCAGGTGGATTATTTTTAGATCCCTTGATTGAGGAGGCAGGCTTTATTATTCCAAAAGAGACTTTAGCTATGATAAGCGGTTTAGTAGTGGCTGCCGCCGGACTAGTGGTTGGATGGTTTGCTACTGCGCCTGCTTATAAGAAACGCATCTGGATGTTTTTCAGAGACAATTACCAGTTAGCCGGAGGGTACAATCGGGTTATAGTACAGCCCATGCTGGTACTTGCAAAAGACTTTAACTCATTTGAAACCAGTCTGCTGAAAGCTGTTTTTGGCATAGGCATCACTTTTTTAGCCATAGCCCGCTGGGTGTCGAAAGTTATAGACCGTGCCACCGCTTATGTTATAGACTGGATCGGGATCTTCAATATGAATATTGCCCGTATGTCCAGCTTTACCGATGACAAGGGTATCGTAGAGGGTATTGCCGGACTTGTAGATTCAGTGCAACGCCTGGGGCACTACGGCCGCAAGATTCAGTCTGGACTTGTACACCGTGAGTTGGCTTGGTCAGTCTACGGGATGGTTTTTGCTTTTATTATAATATTATTAACCTATTTGTAAATTATGGATTTTTCATCAATACCTTTACTTACTATAACTACCTTCTTACCTATAGTGGGGGCATTGGTCGTTATGGTACTGCGTCCTAAAAAAACTGAAACAGCCTACGGTATTGGTATAGCCATAACAGCCCTGACCTTGCTCTTTACTATTCTGATCTGGGTTCGTGGCTTTGGCCCCGGCCTGTCACAGATAGAGGAATTCAGCTGGATTCCCTCCATCGGCATTGCTTATCGGCTCGGGATTGACGGCATTAGTTTCCCTCTGGTGCTGCTTACTGCCCTGCTTTTTTTATCTGCACTCATATTTTCGGCAAAAATTAAAGAGAATGCCAATATTTTTATACAACTGGTTCTAATGCTGGAGACTGCCTGTTTAGGAGTTTTTCTATCCCTCGACCTCTTTCTGTTCTACGTATTTTTTGAGATCACGCTGGTAGGTATGTATTTTGTGATTGCCAAATGGGGACACGAACACCGCAAAAAAGCAGCCCTTACCTTCTTCATCTATACCCTGGTAGGCAGCCTGTTTCTGCTGCTGGCGTTTTTGGCGCTTTACCTCTTTTCTGATCCCAATACCTTCGACATGCGGCAGCTGATCGCCAATCCGACACTGACAGGACTGGCGGCTACGCTCACTTTTTGGGGTTTATTTATAGCTTTTGCCATTAAAACACCTCTTTTCCCTTTCCACACCTGGCTTCCCCTGGCTCACACCGAAGCTCCGGCTGCAGGCAGTGCTATCCTGGCCGGCGTGTTACTAAAGCTGGGAACCTACGGTTTTATACGCTTTCCCCTGCTGATGACGCCCGATGCCTTCCGTGAATTTGCGCCTTATGTTATCATTATCGCTGTCTTTACGGCACTATATGGGGCCTTCGTAGCGCTGGCCCAGACCGACATCAAACGAATGGTGGCCTATACCAGTGTCAACCACATGGGCTATCTGGTGTTTGGAGTGGCCATTGCGGCCGTTACTACCACCAGCAGCGGCATGATTGCTCTGGACGGGGCGGTGCTGCAGATGATAAGCCACGGCGTAGTTACCGGAGTGCTTTTCCTTCTGATAGGTGCCCTGCAAGACCGTACCCAAACCCGGGACATGGCAGAGATGAACGGACTGTTGAAAGCCTATCCTATACTTGGCTGGCTCTTTATAGTGGCAGCTTTTGCCTCGCTGGGACTGCCGGGGCTGGCTCATTTCCCTGCAGAATTCCAAATATTTCTCGGCGGCTTCGATGTGTATCCGGTAGCCGTGGGCATCATCATTATCGGCTTGCCGCTCACAGCGGCGCTGTACCTGCGAGCTATACAAAAGGTATTTCTTGGCACACTGCCTGAAGGATTCAGCGGAGTGTCGGATCTGAATCAAAGAGAGCTCTGGGCTATTGTCCCACTTATAGCAGTTACTGTGATTATCGGTGTTTATCCCAACTCACTGCTCTCACTTATTCATGCCACCACTAACTTCTTTGGACTATAAACACGATGGCTACAGATTTACTTAATATCTTACCACAGCTTATTGTGTTGGTTACGGCGGTAGTCGTATTGTGCCTGGAGATGGCCCGGCGTCCGCTGGCAGGTCTTTGGTTCCTGATCGTAGGAATGGCCGCGACTACCGGCGTCGCTGTAGATATGCTGGGAACAGAAACCACGGCTTTTTCAACCACCTTCCGGGTCGATGCCCTGAGCCTTTGGGCCGCGGTGATGTTATCTCCGGCCACCATTCTTTTTGCGCTGCTTGCCAGAGCGGAACTGAAAGGACAAGCCCGTGAAGGTACGGTCTACAGTTTGCTGGTCTTTGCCACGCTGGGTGCCATGATTTTAGCGGGCAGCGGAGATGTCATGTTTATTGTACTGGGCATTTTAATCGGAACACTTGCAGGAATGGCTATGGCTGCTCATCCCAGGAACGATTCCTCCAGCGAAGGAGCGATGAAATATTTTATCTACGGATCGGTGGCCGGGGCCATCATGCTGTTCGGTTTAACCTACTGGGTAGGCCTTACCGGAACCACACTGCTTTCGGAATTAAACAATCCTTACCTGTCCCCCTTTATCGTCATGTTCGGGTTTATCACCCTGCTTGCCGGTATCGGCTATGCGGCCTCCCTTTTCCCCTTTCACTTCTGGACGCCCGATACCTTCGAAGGCGCTCCGGTTTCTGTTGCTGCTTATCTGTCGGTAGTACCCAAAGTGGGAGCGCTTTTTGCACTGGCTCAGGTCGTCAGAGGCTTGCCGGTTTCGGTGGTTGACTGGCCGCTGATTCTGTCCGTTCTGGCTGTGCTATCTATGACCTTCGGCAATGTGGTGGCCTTGTGGCAAGATAATGTGATCCGGCTTCTGGCTTACTCGACCATTGCACAGTCGGGTTACTTTCTGTTGGGAGTCATAGGCATGGGACAGAGCGGGCTGGCTGTTGATTCTCTGGTGGTATTCGGCATAGCGTATGCTGTGATGAACACGGGTGCCTTTGCCATTACCCTGGCCGAAGGCACCCAGCTTGCTGATTTTAAAGGAATGGGAAGGCGGCGTCCCTGGCAGGCCGTAGGCATGACCATTTTCCTGTTTTCCCTAGTTGGCATGCCGCCCCTGGCAGGATTTGCCGGCAAATTTCTGCTCTTCGGCACAGCTATTGAGAGCGGATATTCCTGGCTGGCTGTCATCGCCATTCTGAACAGCGCCATCTCCCTGGCGGTTTATATGCGCATTGTGGTACCCATGTTTTTCGAGGAGGACAAAGAAGAGCAGGTTGAGCCGTACGCTCCGGGAATATCTTTTGTATGGATAAGCACATTTATTTTAACAGTAGTTGTGGGAATCGGCGTGCAGTGGTTTCTGACCTAAAAATCGACTAAAGTATGCATGAATTTTATCTTATTTCGGGTATCGTCCTTATTGTCGTAATCGGTTACGACTTTTTCTATACCACGCTCTCCTTCAGCGGGGCCGGATATCTGTCCCGCTTAATGAGCCGGCTCCTATCTGCACTTTTTCTTTTGTTGAACAGGTATATTCCCCATCGAAAAGCGTTGCGATACTCCGGGGTAACGCATATCCTTTCCCTTATCGGATTGTGGATCGGGCTTTTGTGGATCGGATTTTTCTTGCTGCTTATGAGCGATCCCGATTCGGTAGTAGAGGCAGGATCCGGATTTGCGGCGAGCACCCTCACCAAACTGTATGTAAGCGGATATACCCTGTCCACTCTGGGAGTGGGTGATTATATACCCGGCACCGAAAGGTGGCAAATTACTATGGCTGCCTTTTCGTTTGTCGGTTTTATTTTCATAACTACCACCATGACCTACCTAATGAGCCTCTCCACCGCAGTGATTCACAAGAGAAATCTCAGTCTGTTTATAGCAAACATGGGCGTTTCCCCCGAAGAGATTGTTGCCAACAGTTACCATGAAGAGAGGTTTGCAGGATTACGAAAGGTGGCTCCCACGCTCCGTGAGATGATCAACAAACATAATCAGAATCATTTTGCTCATCCCGCAATGCATTATTTTTACAGTCGCTTCAGGCCAGAATCCATTTCTATTAATCTTACGAATCTGGATGAGGCACTATCCATCATTTTCCACCTGGGCGAAAAGCCGGATTCCGCCGATCATGAACTTCGTGCCCTCAGAAAGGCGATCGACAGCTATCTTGATTCTATCGGGCACAATTTTTTTACCCCGGTTAAACATGATATGGAGCATACGCCCGATTTTGAAACGCTGCAAGAACGTGATATAATCTCTGTGAGCCGCCAAACGCCAGAGGAGTATGCAGCGGCTGTTGCTGATCGAAGAACTCTTTTGACGGGACTTCTTCAAAGCGACGGATGGAGCTGGCAGAATATTTACTCCCGGGATACCTGACCTCAATTTTGGATATAATGCAGCTTCGGACAGACCTCTTCGCTTAAGCTACTATGGGCAGGTCTGTCAGGTAATATGGGATCAACCGTCTTTTTATATAAAACTAAAACCTAACATAATCCGTAGTAGGTTATCCCAAGGGGTACCGAGGTATACTCCATCTGAAATGCCTGTTAGAGAAGATGTTTTAAAGAAAATACTTGCCTTTAAAGCGTAAATCAATGAGGACGCGATCCCTCGAGGCAAGCTGCCAGTCTCAGATATTTTTGCTCTAGTAAGTGTAATATATGCTTTCGGAAGGGAGGAGAAACAAATAGACCGTACCTCCTATATCGTAAAAGCCCGCTCGGTGGTTGTATTGATACGAGAACGCTCTGCTGTATTGTATCCAGTATAGAGACATATGAAATACTTTGCGCAAAGCTTCCGATCGTATCTAATGGAAAGATACGTTTGACACCTTAAATAGACTTTAAAGGAAACGGCTTTTTCATATCTACAAATCCCCCCCCCTTGTAACTGTAAGCTCTTCAAAAAATTGGGAACAAGAGGGTCGGACTATAAACCTGTACTTCCGTAAATAATAGTGAGAAATAGGCACTTCTTTAAGCTCTCCTTAAGGTTATCGGTTGTATACTTGTCAAAAACACGTATTAAATACTCCCTTGCTTAAATAAGCCGTAGATAAAGGATGAAGAAAAAGGAAATAGTGATTCTACTTGGTTGTCTGTTTCTGGTGATGATCGGATACGGCCTGACGCTGCCTATTCTACCCTTTTTAGTGGAAAAAGCGGCAGGTTCAAACGAGTTGTTAGGACTTTCCCCCGCTCTTCATGTAGGGTTGATGACCGGTATTTTTCCTTTAATGCAGTTTGTCGCGGCCCCGCTCTGGGGGCGATGGTCCGACCGCATTGGCCGGTCGCCGGTGCTGGCTGCAGGCATGGGAGGCTATGCGTTTTCGCTGATTCTATTTGGATGGACCCAGGATCTGGTTCTGTTATATACGTTCCGCGTAGCCGGCGGCCTTTTTTCGGCGGCGGTACTGCCCACGGTCAGTTCCTGGGTTACCGACCTGAGCCCAATAAAAAACAGGGGAAAAGTGCTGGCGTGGACGGGTGGTTCGGCCAGCCTCGGGGTGATCTTCGGCCCGGTCTTGAGCTCCTTTTTTATGGATGTGGACTGGTTTGGCGGATGGTCCTGGAAGCTGTTGGCCGCAAACGCCTACACAACTCCTTTCCTGATTGCCGGCGGGTTTTCACTGCTGGCTTTCGTGTCTGTATTACTATGGCTGCCCCGCAATCGCTCCCGCTTTGATAATACTGATCATCACCAGAAAAAAATAAATACAGTAAGCATTATAAAGGGCGAGATGTTTCTGATTCTCATCTACGCCCTGATTGCACAGGGAGGCCTTTCCATGTTTGAAAGCACCTTTGCCCTGCATGCACAGGAGGTCTTGGGATACAGCGTACTGGAAATGGGATTTATTTTTATGGCTTGTGCATTCGGGATGAGTTTAAGTCAGATTGGCCTTACAGGATTTCTGATCGACCGGTGGGGGGAAGAGCGGCTGCTTCCTGTCGGCTACCTGTTGGCAGGGCTGGCCCTGTTTCTGTTGATGTTTGTCAATACTTTTTCACTCATTATTACCGTCGTGCTCATTCTTGCCCTGGGTATGGCGTTTATTACGCCCGGCCTGGCTTCGCTGACGAGTAAAATAAGTGACCAAAGAGTGGGCGAAAGGATGGGAATGCTGGCATCCATAAGCAGCCTGGGGCTGGCCGCCGGGTCCTTTTTGGGAGCCGGGTTGTATTCGCTGAATATTCATCTGCCCTATTTTTCATTTTCCATCGTAGTGTTAATCGTACCGGTATATATGATATGGAAATACTTGAAGCAGCATGTTAGTTTATAACTAAAGAGAATCATTTTTGTACGCTTTTGAGGGACCGGACAAGCTGTCCGGCCTACGTAGAACGGGCAGCTTACTCGTTCGTCTGAAAATCAATCGTAGTAAGTTTTATAAATTATTATAAAACGCTATTTGAGCTACTTAATGTCCCATTAGCCACAAAACAAAAGTGGAATTATCATGAAAAAAATAATTCAAAAAATACACCACGAACTGGAGGCGTCAGATATACAAATAAACGGGGACCGACCCTGGGATATACAAGTGCATGACGACCGTCTTTATGATCGGATGATGCGTCAGGGATCTCTCGGATTGGGCGAAGCCTATATGGATGGTTGGTGGGAGGCCGAAGCGCTTGACCAGTTTTTCACCAGAATACTACAGGCAAAGCTGGACAAAAAGTTTGTCCGCAATCCGACCGTTATATTCGAATATCTGAAATCGCTGCTGACCAACCGTCAGAATAAAGTAAAAGCCCGTGAAATAGGTAAGCATCATTACGATATAGGAAACGATCTGTACCGGGCCATGCTGGACAGGCGCATGGTCTATACCTGCGGCTACTGGCAACAGGCTCACACGCTGGATGAAGCCCAGGAAGCTAAATTGGACCTGGTATGCAAAAAAATAGATTTACACGCCGGCCAGCGCGTGCTGGATATCGGCTGCGGCTGGGGAAGCTTCGCCAAATACGCGGCAGAAGAATATGGCGTTGAGGTGGTGGGTATTACGGTTTCCAAAGAACAGGTGCAGCTGGGCAGAGAGCGATGCAAAGGCCTTCCGGTGGAAATTCGTCTTCAGGATTACCGGGATATTAATGAACTTTTCGACCATATCGTCTCCCTGGGAATGGTCGAACATGTGGGCTGCAAAAATTACCGCACCTATATGCAGGCGGCCCACCGGTGTTTAAACGATGATGGAATCTTTCTGTTGCATACGATCGGCGGCAACCGGTCGGTACAAACTACCGATCCCTGGATCGAAAAATACATCTTTCCCAATTCTCAACTACCTTCCATTCGGCAGTTGGCCCTGGCTGCCGAGGGGCTCTTTGTGATGGAAGACTGGCAGAACTTTGGTGCGTATTACGACAAAACCCTGATGGCCTGGTATCAAAACTTTGACAACCACTGGGATGAACTAAAGCTAAATTACTCTGAAGAGTTTTACCGCATGTGGAAGTATTATCTGCTCAGTTGTGCCGGCAGTTTCAGGGCGCGTAAAAACCAGCTCTGGCAGATTGTCTTTTCCAAACAAGGCCTGCCAGGCGTTTTTGTTCCGCCCCGCTACCGGATGGACGATGAATAGGTGCTCTGCTATTTATTTTTAGTTGAACTCTGGATTTAAGCTTCTTTTAAGCCTCCATGTGTTAACCTGTATATAGAAAAGAGCTGTTTCCTTTTCTGTCGAACAAGTATCAACACCCGTTAACCCGACAGGAGGCGCTTATGTGGTTTGAAAATACATGGAATATTCCCTTTTGGGCGTGGACTCTGCCGGCTGTTTTCGGTGCCGGGCTTATCTTACTGGTCCTTTTATGGCGGCGCACCAAGGCCGATCCGGTAAAGGAACAGATGGATTATTTTTGCTGGTGCTATGCCCGGGGCGAAATAAGCAGGGATGATTTTGAGGAGTTGAAATAAGATTTACAGGAATATGAAAAAAAGATCAACCCAGCAAATAAACGAAAACCAACACCCCATGCGTAAGCACTGGAAGAACGGTATTTAACAATTAACCAACAAGGTGAACAAAATGGAATGGATAGCTGAAAACTGGTTCCTGATACTGATCTTCCTGCTGTTTGTGGGCATGCATATGTTCGGTCACGGACACGGCGGGCACGGAGGCCATGGCGGACACAGCCACGGCTCAGCTGGCGACCAAGACCAAACCGAATATGACAAAAACAACCATCAACATCATTAACCAAGCAAGAGGAAATAATATTATGCTTAATATCAAAATCGTAAGCTGGGCGGCGGGTACCTTTACGGCGGCCAGCTTTATTCTATGCGTTATTTACGGACTGGTAACCCCCGAAAGCATTCATATGCATCAATTTCTGGAAATCGTACTGCCCGCCTTCGAGTGGATTTTCGTGGGTAGCTTCTTCCTGGGGCTGATCGAAAGCTTTGCCTGGGGCGCCTATATCGGGCTTGTGTACGTACCCATCTATAATTATTTCTACAAACGGTGGGCTTCTGGTGCAAATTAATCACTTATAATCAGGAATGTCCGGACAGGGACTAACTGCAGCTAGTACCGTTACCAGTAAATTAGTAACGTTAGATTTGCAAAGAATTCCAATACAATAGCTGATAATGATCACTATGTATACTTGCTGTATTTAATGGTAACGGCACTAGCCCCCTGTTTTACATCCATATGACATCACTACAAAAACTATTTATTTATTGCAGTGGATGGTACGATTAACTGCGAAATCTGGTGAATCTGCTCCGGGAAGAACAGTAGCCGTTTACCTTTGTTGATCTTCGGTTCAATACCGGAAAGGCTAAAGAGCTGGTGACAGAACCGGGCAATCCGCTGATCCTGTCAAACCTTGAGATCAACGGTATCTATTATGAAAAACCGCCCTTTTCTGAAGTTCCTGAAGTACTCGATCAATCCCGTTTGAGACAACGAGTCGACCAAACGTACAATGGTAAAAAAAGATGCGGGCACATTAATTATGGATACTAGACAGTTTTACAATCTTTCTACAAAAGCCCCAGAATCAGCTAACAAAACTGAAATAAAGTAGAAAACGATCGTACTCAAAAAGAAACTGGCACATAGTACCCGCCAATCAAAGATGGTACCGGAATTTTAGTGTTCTCCAGAAGGTGTTTGAAAAACTGGATCAACTGAATCTGGCTTATCCTTCACAAATCAGGTACACTTAGTATATAAGGAATCTTCTCATATTTAGGTTCACTTGAAAGGCAGTAGTATAGATTGGCAAATGAAAGGCCACTTACTTTTAGGGAAGATCGACCCCAGTGGACTTCTTCAAGAGATAATCGGCTAACATAAAAATCAAAGTAGGCAGGATCATAAATTGCAATACAGGTGATAGCCCGACATCAATAAAAGGAAGAGTGGGCATCGCATTAGTATAGCTCCAGCTTTCGGCAGCAACGTGTCTGAGTTCACCCAATATTGCTCCAATTCCTCCAATAAAAACCAAGGAGGTTATTTTTGGAACGGTCATGTGATTCACCCAATAAGGTTGCTTGTAGAAAATAGAGAATACAAAATATAGAAGCAGAACCATCAGCATATCCGCTACTGAGGCCAATACGCAAAGAGAGATATGTCCAAAATCATAGACAAATCCTTCATAAAGTGGCCCTTGGGCAATCTCCCAGACAACATTAAATAAAAAAGCCAGGCTGCATATCGTTAAAATAAGTTTTTTAAATACACGTTTTTTTGAGGCTTTATTTCCAAAATAGTTATAGCACGCTATAACTATAAACAAAACAATAACAGGAAGGATAAACTGGGTTAGTTTAAGTTCGTTCATCGTATCTTTTTCACATTAAAATTACGCTGCAATAAATCTACACCAAAAGTTGAGCTATAAGATAAATAACGTAAACAAATTAAATTTGACATGTTAAGGTACTCATACACACGTCATCGTGAATAATCCGGGTTAAGCCTTTCAGTAATTTTGAGTTCACTATCCTTAAAACGAAAATATTGTCTCGTATAAATCAATAAGACAACCAATTTTTCACTCTTTTTAAGCTTCATTTAAGGCACCTATATCCATCTTGTTAGATACAGATTGTTGTACTCAGATACTACAACTATAACTATTTATGAAAATTTCAGAACCATGTTTCACATTCATCATTTTTTTGATGTGCATTGGATCTGGGGGGGAGTTATCTCAACAGTTCTTCAGTTGGCTATTTTTGGTGCCATTCCTTATCGATCAAGAAGAAATTTCCAGGAAAATCTTTTGAATATTCTAACCAAAAGATTTGTCCGCGACGAGATAGATCTCGAGGAGTTTGAAGAACGAAAACAGACTTTGAAGGGAAGTAATTAAACTACTTTATACTAACTACTTAATACTTATTTAATTCAGTTTGTGGCGGCCCCGGTTTGGGGCGCTGGTCCGACCGCGGCCATTTTTCGGCAGCGGTACTGCCCACGGTCAATTCTTGGGTTACCGACCTGAGCCCAATAAAAAACAGGCCAAAAAGCACAGCGTTGATCCTCAAAAAATACTGGGTCTGTTGCGACCAACGGTTTACTGAGAGTATCTGGCCAGATCACGCTGGTAGTTGAATTGGGAGTGTGAATATATTAAATAAAACTGTAATTACTTTACCAATTTAAGTTCAATTTAAGAAGTGATACCTATCTTGTAAGAAAGACAAGGACTGTACTCACAACCTGTTTATACAACTGTGAGGAATTTGTCAATCACATAAACAGATAGTCAATTACAAAAAAATTCAACCTAAAATATAAAAGGTGAATGTTATGAATGGACTCAATGAAAAAACGATTATTGTGACCGGTGGTGCCTCTGGAATTGGCGGAGCCGCCTGCCGAAAATTAGCAGAAGAAGGAGCAACTGTAGCCATTACCGATGTGCAGGATGCAGCCGGTGAAAAACTGGCGGATGAAATCAACGAGACCGGTGGCACCGCCCGCTACTGGAATCTGGACGTTACCGAAGAAAGTCGTATTAAAGAGGTATTTGCAGAGGTCAATGAAACCTTTGGATCTATCGACGGACTGGTAAATAACGCCGGAATAAGCGGTGTCGACAAACCCACCCATCAGGTTTCTAAAGAAGAGTGGGATCAGGTCATGAAGATTAACGTAGATGGCGTATTCTTATGCACCAAATATGTTATTCCATATATGAAAGAAAACGGGAGCGGAAATATCATAAATATGTCTTCCATCTATGGTATTATCGGCAATAAAGACTTGCCTCCGTATCATGCTTCTAAAGGTGCAGTTCGGCTAATGACTAAAAACGATGCCTTAACCTATGCCGAGGATAACATCCGAATCAACTCGGTGCATCCCGGCTTTATTGATACGCCCCTCGTAGATGAGCTGGCGGAGCGAAAGGGCATAAGTGCCGAGGAGTTTCGTAGTCAGCTGGACAGCCTTCATCCGATGGGCCATATTGGCAAACCCGAAGATATCGCCAACGGCATTGCCTTTTTGGCATCTGAGGAGGCCGGATTTATGACCGGAAGTGAATTGGTCATAGACGGTGGATATACGGCTCAATAAAGCAGGAATACGAAATATTTAACATTATAAATAACGAAAGCCGGATAAACATCCCGGCTTTTGTTATGCATGGGAATGCTATACTTAGCTTGGGATATAACGCTGCTTTTGCCGGCACGCTACTAAATTTTTAAGAAATTTAGAAAAAACAATATATTAAGTTCAATTTTCGCCACAAAGATCTGCATTTTTTCAGAGATTTACAGATCCGTATTGCCCATTTGTTATAATGCTTAAAGAAGCAAAAAATGGGTTTAGGAGATTAAATCTTCACTTATATTGCACACATTGAAACACTTCTAACCATTTTCCTTTTTCGATCTATCATGAAAAAAGTTTTTAAATTGTTCGCAGGCCTTTTATTTGTGAGTGTTATATTTTTCAGCCAGACAGTAGCGCAAAATTCCCAAATGCTGCTGTTTGAGATCGACGGCAACCGGTATGAAAAACGCAATTTTAACAAACAGGGCGAGCTGCAATCCTTTCAAAAACTCTTGGTCGGTTCTATCGAGGAAAATGATGATACCTACAGGCTTCCTGTTGAACTGTATTCGTATAATGCCAAAGGAGTGCTCCAGGACAGCACCAAAACGATCTATACCTGCAAGCCGGATGAACAACAGGTGCTATTGAATATTTTCCCGTTTACCGACTACGGAAAAGGCAGCGTAATCAAGATCAACCTGTTGGATACGAAAACTTTTTATCCGGTTGCACCAGAGCCCGGTTGGGAGATGGAATCTATTGAATTTGCATTGAAAATTGATAAGGGGTTGGTAGGTTTTCTGGGCGGGAAAAGTAAAATAAAGATGTATGACCGGCACGTGGTATCCAACGATACGCTGCAATCCGGACAGTATGAAATCAATTCCAACGTTGATCTTGGAGTGTACGTACTGGGGATAAAAGTAAAAGGATTCGGATACAAGGTTCTCGAAATTGTTGACAAGGACCGCGGCATTATTCAGCAAAAATTTACCAGCGAGGACGGCAGCTATTTTGTGATCCGGTTAATCTGAAAGGACTCCTTATTCTCCGCCTTCTGAAATCGGCAAACCCAGGGTGATCCAATCGTGCATGCCGCCGCGATAGTACCATATCTTTTCGGACGGATATCCCGCCTCTAATAATTTTTTGATGGCCGAAGGCGACTGTGGACACTGCGGGCCGTTACAAAAGAAGATCGTAAATGTTGCCGGATCCAGTTCATCCATGCGATCCAGAATATCGCTAATAGGAATAGCCTTGCTTCCTGGAATGCCTACCCCATAACGGGTGCCCGGTGCCCGGACATCAATCACTGCTCGCCTATTTTCGAGATGCTCGATTACTTCTGATTCACCAACAGTACGAACTCCATCAGCGGCCCGAATCGGTTGAATTTCACCCCAAGTGACATCCACCGTTACCAATCCCTTCTTATCGGAAATGGATTCAGGAATAATTTGCATTTTGTCTCGTTGCGGAAATCGTTCTAGTGAATTCTTCATGGAATAATTATTTATTGACAATTTTTGCCTTTGATAACGACGTTACTACGAAGAAAATATCGCTTTTAACTCCCCTTTGGTAGGCAGTGACCGTTCTTGATCGGCGCGGAAAACTACTGTTCCATCTACGACAATATTGGGTGAAGAATGAGCCCCGAATTTTTCAACAAGCTCGGGGTGCTCATCTATGTATTTAACACTATATGATATATTCATCTGTTTCAGTTTTTCTTCCACCTGGGGACGATGGTTACAGTCTTTTGTTGCTAAAATAAGGACTTCCATTTTTACACTTTCTGTTTTTTAGGTTCAAATTCCGACTTCGTACTTCCTTCCGAGGAGCAGGGTACGGCGATACCAAACTTTTTTAAAATCTCCTCGGCCAGGCACCATTTGGTAAAGGCCGACTGGAACAGGTTCAGTCCCACAAACAGGGTAAACAGGTACCAGTAGGGTCTTACAAAATAACCCATTATCAGGCTGAGTGGTTACAAAACTTCCTGCAACAGCTCATATAATGCGTTCCATTTTTCTCATAATATCAGTTATTAGTTTAGGATTGGGGAGTTAAATTTGTTAGTAGTTAACTTAGTAAATCTTTCTTCTTCTCTTCATACTCTTCTTTATCGATTTCGCCCCGGGCATACCGCTCTTCAAGAATATCCCGTGCATTTTTGCCTTGCCGGTTACTGCCGGGCCAGCCACCGCTTGATGAGGCCGTCCATTTAACCAAGCCCACAATAGCGATGATGATCAATATCCACCAGAGAGCCATCATCCAGCCGCCTCCGAATCCGTTAAACCAATGCATAATAATTGCTCCATAATTTAAGGTTAGCAACCGCCCCGGGTCATGACCCGGAGTAGTTAATTGTTAGTTGTGATGTTGTTCGTGGTTATCTTTGCCGGACTTCATCCCGTCCTTATCCTTCATGCCCTTATGATCCATCATGTCACCCTGCATCATCATTTGCATGCACATCATATGCTTTTTCATCATGGATTCGCCTATCATTTCTTTCATTTTGGCCTGATCCATCTGCTTGCCCTCCATCATCGTTTGCATCATCTGTATATGCTTCTGCATGCGCTCTTTCATCTCGGGATTGTTGTTCATCATACCTTGCATCTTCTGAATGCTCATATCGCCGTTCATCTCCATAGACTGCATCATTTTCTGCATCATCTGCTTGCGCATTTGCGAATCCTCAGTCATGCGGTCCATAATGATGGAGCATATGGCACAGAACCCTGAAATGCGCAGTCAAATGATGAAGCAGATGATGAATTCAGAAAATATGGATCAATCTGCGATGATGAAAAACATGCAGGATATGATG
>Ga0306906_1000226_pt1 | contig 26155 bp, 30 predicted proteins | sample AntRauTorcE11897_FD_190405 | JGI IMG/M metagenome (GOLD analysis project Ga0306906, IMG submission 190405) | Saline lake microbial communities from Rauer Islands, Antarctica - Metagenome Torckler E11 #897 (v2) (version 2) | ecosystem: Environmental > Aquatic > Non-marine Saline and Alkaline >...
CTAGCTGTTGCTCGCAGCATTTATTCCAACGGTGACGACGGAGAGCAATTCCGGTATGACGTCCGGAGCACCGATCAGGATGGGAACCGTGAGTACTTCGAGCGCGTACCCATCCACTACGACGCTCCGTCTCCAACAAGTCTTACGCCGTCTGTAGCCTATTCTTCTACACTGTCACTCATATTCGATACTCACCCAGTAGCTCGGATATTCCTGTAACTCGGGTTGAATCACGGAAAACCCTACAGCGTAAGCATCAGTTTAGAGACGTATGAGCGGAACAGACACTCAACCTGACGATAATGACGGTGAAGAGTTCGACCTCGCCGAGTTCATCGATGACAAATCTTCGCTCTTCGCCGTAATGGGCGTGTTCGTCGCCGTCGCCGCGTACCTCTCGCGCGCACAACCCGGACCGATAACGGACTTTGAAGTGTCTTTTTCGGCAGCATGTTCGCCGCCCCGCTCATGGCTTCAGACGGCCCCTCGTGGATTTGAAGCCAGCACACCAACCCCTGGTTTTAGAGGACTACACGTGTTTCAGACGGACCTCAGCGCCGGCTTAGCGAAGTGCTACGACCGGTTTAAATTGGACCACTCCGGCGGCCTCGACCCTCACGATGACGCCCCGGAGATCGCTATCCGCAGCGAGGTACGGACCGAGCCGACTCGCCGACAGGTTGAGGAGACCGCCCGCCGGATGGTCGCCACCAAAGATCTCCGTCTCAGTGTCAGGCGATCTGTTCCTCCAACGTCTCGTGATGCCTCCGGACCGTCGTCGGCGTGACGTTCCCTGTCTCCGCGACATCACGTTGGGTCACCCACTGCCTCTGTTCGTGCCCCGCTTTGTAGAGGCAGGCCGCTGCGAACCCGGCCGGATGGACGCCCGTTGTGAGACCGCGCTCTTCGGCTTGTTCCGCGAGCGTTCGAGCCCGTTGTCGGATCTTGTCTGGGCACTCGAGGTCCGAGGCGAGGCGCGGCACGAACATGCTGGGGGAGACGGGCTCAGCAGGGAAGCCCAGCTCTTCGTTCAGCGTTTTGTACGCGTTTGTGACCCGTGACTCTGCGACGCGAGCCAGCTCGCTGACCTCGCCTACCAACCGCGAGAGGCCGTTACACCGGCAGGCTCCGTAGACGCTGGCCGCGGCGATGGCTTCGATGGATCTGCCACGAAGCAGGTCCTCATTCTGGGCGCTCCGGAAGAGCTGACACGCCTGGTCGCGGACTGACTCGGAGAGTTCGAGCGTGCTCGCAATTCTTCGCACCTCACCCAAGCCGTGTGCGAGGTTTCGCTCGGCCTTTGACTGGAACCGACCACGACTCTGTTCGCGTCGCATTCGAGATACCTGCTGGCGCTTTCGTCCAGAGAGTCTGTTCCCGTTCGCATCTTTTCCGCGACCGATCTCCGTCGAGAGGCCTCGGTCATGCCGTGCCGCAGTCAGTGGAGCCCCCGTCCGCTTTCGCTGGTCCTGATCGTGAGTTCTCCATTCTGGACCGTGATCGATTCGTTGTTCGTCAATAACGAGTCCACAGTCTTCACAGATAGTTTCGACCGCGTTGGTAGTGACTTGGCCATCGCATTCCGGACATGGGTTCGTGCTGGAGTTTGTCTGGACGTCCTCGTCGAAGCCAGTTTCGTAGATGTCTCTGGTTGCCATCGGTAGTTTCTGAGGTGTATTGTCTACACCCCGCACCCCTCTCTGGGGGAAATAAACAGCCGCGGACAGAGCGGTGTGAGGAAGTCTGCTGGGCTACTTGGGAAGGTCTCGGCGACCTGTCCGCATGCACTCCCAGCAGGGAAAATCGTTGGACAGCCCATCACAATCGCACTGCGCTGTGTCTCCGGTATCGGATTGGGTTCCTTGTCGCTCTCCACCCGCTACAACGCTGCTGTCGGTGATAGCTTGCGTCTTCTTTACGATATCGAGGATTTTCGGTCGGATCGCAACGGCGACTCGGTGCTTACATGCACCATCAGACACTGTGTCAGCGGGACACTCACAAGTTTCTGGGACGCCATCAACAACAGTGACGCGGTATTCATGATCTGCTGGATTTTGATGACTTTCGTTGCGAACGCGGACATCTCCATCGAGAAGAGAAAATTCGAAGGCTTCGTACTGAGCGCGTTTGAGTACACGATTCGTTGGTTCGAGACTGTCGAGTAGGGTTGTCGCCATTATATGCTGCGGCGACTGGTGCGCCGCACCCTTCGGTGCGCAAATAAACTCCCGGCGACTCACAGGTTGACCGGTTGTCAAGGTCGTGGCTGCGCGCGCAGCGAAGCGAGCACGGAGCGGAGGGTGGGGAGGTGGGGTCTGGGTCGGTCAGGCACGTAGCAAAAAAGAGAGTCGCGACGACTGGCTATCGAAAGCGGAGTTCGCTGAGAAGATTCGGAACCTCGACTGAGGGGTGCCGTTAGTCTTGGAGTATGGCGACTGTTCGGCCCGTTTCTTCGGCCTCTTGGCTGCGCGACATATTATACGTCGCGAGCGCTTCGTCAACCGCCTCATCAAAACTCATTGCTTAACCTAATATTGACCCTTTCACCGTTTGAATGTTTCTCTGCGCACCGTGGCGCGGAGAATCCTGCTCTTATTGAAGTATGTCGAATACTTCGACTGCTTTGTACTCCTTCCCGCGTTCTTTACCAGTCACTTCCTCGATGAGGCCGTCTGATTCGAGGTCGTCGACGACCTTGTAGGCGGTCCGGCGCGAGACATCGAGATACTCCACGAGATCCGGAGCCGTAAAATACGGATACTGGAGTAGCTGCCGAGCGAACGCGTCCGTATTCGTAGTGCCTGAGTACTCCTTCTCATAGCGCCCTTGGAGATCACGGAGTCGGTGCGTCCGGTCGTACGACATCTCAGCTTGACTTCGGAGTCCTTCGAGGAAGAACCTGAGCCATTCGTCCCACGCACCGTCCTCACTCACCGCACGCATCTGCTCGACGTATTCGACCTTGTGACGATTGAAGTACGCGCTCGGGTAGATATACGGACTTTCGAGGTACCCTTCACTCGCTAAATACAGAATGATGAGTAACCGACCGAGTCGACCGTTCCCATCCGAGAAGGGATGCACTGTCTCAAAGAAATAGTGGATGATAGCGGCGTCGACGAGCGGATGGTAGTGCCCACCCATCTGAATGTACGATTCAAGTGAGCTCATGAGTCCAGTGAGCCCCTCCGGAGTCGGTGGGACGAACGGACGCTGTCCTTGCTGTGGGCTCGTGAGGTGAACCATATGGTCGCGGAAGTCACCGACGATGTCTCCCTCGTTTCGGACATCCTCAAGCAGCATAGAATGGAGTTCTTTGATAAGCGAGAGCGTTATGGGCGCTCCGCTCTCAACCTTTTCCAGACCGTACGTGAGCGCCGTCTCGTAATTGAGGGCCTCTTTCAGGTCCTTCTCGATTGTCGCGCCAGCCCCCCCAGAGGGATGCTTTGTGTGGTACGCTTCGACATCTTGATACGCGACATCTGCTCCTTCGATACGTGCTGACTCAACGGCCTCAATACGTATGAGTGAGGTGTAGAGAACTGCGGAGAAGTCGACTGTCGAGCTGATACCGTCGACACGACCGATTTGATACGCTGTGTCGGCTACCAGATCCTGCGTTTGTTCGGAGAGTTCGAGCTTCGGTTCTACCGGGAGCGGCTCCGGTGAATAATATGGATTCGGATGATAGGGGACGTATTTTCCTGGTGCACTATCGGGAAGCTCTTCGATGGGCATCTCGCTGGTACCACTATTTGTCCCCACTGGTATAGGTATTTTTATAGTAAGTATACGTAGTGGCTGTAGTAGCTGTGTCGTGGTAGAATATGCCCGAATAGTATACGTGCGAGTGCTGGCACGGCTTCTATGTCTAGCCAATTTATAAATGGGTATACTAACGGTGCGGATTTTCAGGGCTATTGTGCCACGATCGCGCTGCTGTTACACATCTACTCGAAAATTGAAGCGGCGCGCGACCAGAGATTGAGGGGGCTGACCGGACCATGCGCTATCCCTTTGCTACGGAAGATTTGATCGCTATTCAACTGGCCGACGGCGTCAAGTAACCGCCAGTGGCCGTTACAGCGACAGGCTCCGTAGATGCTTGCTACTGCTATCGCTTCGATAGATCTGCCTCGACACAGATCCTCCTTCTGAGCGCTCCGGAAGAGCTGACACGCCTGGTCACGGACCGAATCGGAGAGTTCGAGGGCACTCGCCAACCGACGCACTTCGCCCAGTCCGTGGGCGAGATTCCGTTCTGCTTTCGACCGCCAGCGACCACGTGTCTGCTCACGGCGCATCCGCGCGAGTCGCCGTCGCTTCTGCCCCGAGAGTTCGTTCCCCTTCGCGTCGGTACCGCGACCGATCTCCGTCGACAGGCCGCGATCGTGGCGGGCCGCAGTGAGTGGAGCCCCCGTTCGCTCGCGCTCCTCGTCGTCGTACGCCCGCCACTCCGGCCCGTGATCGATGCGCTGTTCGTCGATGACCAGGCCACAGTCCTCGCAGACCGTTTCGACCGCGTTCGTGGTGACTCGACCGTCGCACTCGGGACATTGGTTCGCACTCGATTCCGTTCGGACGTCTTCGTCGAATCCGCTCTCGTAGATGTCTCTGGTTGCCATCGTTCTCACCGTGTTTTGGGAACCCGCCAGTACAGCGAGCCCCTCACCCATTGAGGGGCAAATAGACTCTACGCGGGACTGAAGTGCCCGCCTCTAGCGTGGAAGAAATTGAGCCTAGCAGTACAGCTAGAATGGGTGCCCAGAACTTGTATCGACGACCGATGCCGTGCTAGACACCTCCATGAAAATCAATTAATTTGTGACGCTGTCAAGGAACTGTTTCAGGTTCAGGTGTTAACTGTCTTCAGTTGGAATACAAGGGCGGTGTGTTCTGAGGTTATCCGTGAATCCCGCTTCGAAGGTGTCATTGAAAGTACTTTTGCGTTTCTTATCGGCGTCTATGAGACTGGACTCCTCACGAAATCTCACTGGTCCGGAGTGGCGATCCAAATTGAGTGACGATTACTATCGACCAACGCTCAAATCACAATAGAGGAATCGGTTACCCACCGGGTCCGTTGGATTCACCTTCCGCTGTTTGCTGTGCTCCCCGCAGCATGGGCCATCTACCGCGTTTGTCGAGCACACTGAATTGCAAGTACCACTACCGGCCAGATTTCTGGCGCGCTCGTGATAGCTGTTGATAGTTTTGAGTGTCACTCTCGGTAAGCACGAACGAATGCACGTCGCAAGACAGTCAGAAGAACGTACGTTTCGTACTTTTGGGTGCGGCAATGCTCGCAGGGCTGCATATTCGTGACAATGTCCTCGATTTCGTCGTCGTACTCGTCTGTGAGTGTAGCGAGGGCGTCCATAATTTGGGGCTGAACGTTATCGATCATTTCCTCAATGATGGAATCGGCTGAGTCCGGAAGCGAGTACGAGAGGACGATCGTATTTGCGTGGTAGTACTTTGTCGTCCCGCCGCGCCCCTCCTCGAAGCGAACTACATCGACGAGGCCAGCGTCACGTAACTCGTTGATGTGGTGGCGGACCGTATTCTCCGTACGGTCGATGCCACGGCTCCCGAGACAGTCGTGAACCTCGGTTGCGGTCAGCGCCTCCTCAGAGAGAATATCGAGGATCATCGCCCGCATCGGTTCGTCGATGGCGTCCGAGACCCGTGTGTCTCGCACCGCGATATCCTCAATTCGGTGGTCGGTGCCGAAACTACTCATACGAGAATTGAGCGTGAGCAGGCGGGAAAAGCTAGCGGGACGCTGTTTTGAACTCAGCTCCCTGGGTTCGTGAGACCGAAAGCCCTAGACGACCCGTTTGACTGTTCCAACCACCGATGTCCGTATTCAAACATATCATCTAATAAATAGTTATTGGGGTACGGGCACTACCTCAAACTGTAATGAGCGACACAACCCAGTTCCGCGTTATGGACTTCGACTGCCCGACCTGTGCGAGTACCGTCGAACGCGCCCTCTCGAACGTCGACGGCGTCCAGCACGTCGAGGTCCACTACGCGACCGGTCGCATCGAGATCGAGTACGACGACGGCGTCGCTGAGCCCGATACCTTCGCACAGACCATCGAAAACCAGGGGTACACGCCCCAGCCCGCCTAACTTCATGAACACACAATCGATTACGCAGTACTACCGGAAACACTGGAAGGCCATCGTCACGGCGACGAGCGGCCTGCTGTACGGCGGTGGCTGGAGTCTCGGCTACCTCACGGGTTTCGACACAACGGGTGCCGCCATCCTCGTCCTAGCGACGATCGTGGGTGGCTACGACATTGCCAAGACCGCCTACCACGAGGTCACCAACCGGACACTCGGCATCAAGACGCTGGTGACACTGGCCGCTATCGGTGCCATCGTCATCGGAGAGTACTGGGAGGCCGCAGCCGTCGTCTTCCTGTTCAGCCTCGGCAGCTACCTCGAGGGGCGGACGATGCGGAAGACCCGGACGGCACTCCAAGAGCTGCTGGAGATGACGCCCGACACGGCGACCGTCCGTCGCGACGGGGAACTCCAGGAGATTCCCGCCCGTGAGGTCGAAGAGGGCGAAGTCGTCGTCGTAAAGCCGGGCGGAAAGATTCCGGTCGACGGTGACGTCGTCGACGGCGAGAGTGCAGTCAACCAGGCGCCGGTCACCGGCGAGAGTGCGCCCGTCCACAAGGCTGACGGCGACGAGGTCTACGCCGGGACGGTCAACCAGGAGGGCGCACTAGAAATCCGGACGACGGGTGCGGGCTCGGACACGACGCTCGAACGTATCATCCGTCGCGTCGAGGAGGCCCAAGAGGCCCAGTCGCCCACGGAGAGTCTCATCGACCGGTTTGCAAGGTACTACACGCCCGGCGTCATCGCGTTAGCAATTGGCGCGTATGCAATCACGCAGAACGCGATCCTGTCGCTGACCCTGTTAGTCATCGGCTGTCCGGGCGCGCTAGTCATCGGGCCGCCGGTCAGCATCGTCTCGGCCATCGGCAACGCCGCCCGGTCGGGCGTGCTGATGAAGGGCGGCGAACACCTCGAACGCGCCGGCAAGATCGACCTCGTCGCCTTCGACAAAACGGGGACACTCACGAAGGGCGAGAGCACCGTCGCCGACGTCGAGGGGTTCGGCGTTGCTGATGACGAGGTCCTCTCGCTCGCGGCGACCGCCGAGAAGAAGAGCGAACACCACCTCGCCGACGCCATCGTCGACACGGCCCGCGAGCGCCCGACTGCTGCGACGGACGGTGGGGCGACGATCGCCCAGGCGGACGATACGGACGCCAGCCTCCAGTCGATTCCCGATCCGGACGATTTCGACGTGGTCGCTGGTAAGGGCGTTATCGCCCATACCGATGGCCACGAAGTTGTCGTCGGCAACCGCGCACTGCTGGACGACCGCGACATCGACGTCCCCAGTCGGATCGCCGACTACGTCCGCGAGCATGAGAAGCGGGGCGAAACGGTCGTCCACGTCATCCGAGATGGGGACATCATCGGCGCAATCGCGCTGCGGGACGAGCTCCGGGAGGCCGCTCCTGGCGTCGTTGCGGCGCTTCAGGACGCCGGCATCGAGACGGTGATGCTCACGGGCGACAACGAGCGGACGGCCGCCGCCGTCGCCGAGGAGGTCGGCATCGACGACTACCGCGCCGAGCTGCTCCCCGAGGATAAGCAGTCTACTATCGAGGAGCTTCAGACCGACGGCCACGTCGTCGCAATGGTCGGCGACGGTATCAACGACGCACCATCGTTAGCAACTGCCGACGTCGGCATCGCGATGGGTGCCGCCGGGACGGACACCGCCATCGAGACCGCCGACATGGCGCTGATGGCCGACGACCTCGAACGCATCCCCTACGCGGTCAAACTGAGCAAAGCGACGCGCTGGAACGTCCTCGAGAACGTCGGGCTCGCGGTGCTGACCGTGACCGTCCTCCTCGCGGGCGTGCTGACCAGCTACGTCACCCTCGCCGCTGGGATGCTGGTCCACGAAGCTAGCGTCCTCGCAGTCATCCTCAACGGGATGCGACTGCTTCGCTACTGACTACTGGACACGAACTCCATTACACGCATGACAACAGATTCGACTGCGACCGACCGAACCGAGCATAGCACGAACTGGCAGGTCGACTACGATGTCGCCCCGATCGAGATTCGCGACCCTGTCGCGGAAGCCCTCGGCGTCCTTGAACCGGGCGACCCGTTCGTCATCACCTACAGAGACGCGGTGAAAGAGGCGGGACACTCCTGCCCGACAGCCTCGGGCGCTTACCGGATCGTCCAGCTCGGCCTCGACGCGCTGTACGCCGACGAGCATCCGGTCCGGAGCGAGATCGAGGTGCAGGCGGCCGGTCCGCGAGACGATGCCGCGTACGGCGTGATGAGTCGCATCATCTCGTTCGTGACCGGTGCGACCGAAGACGACGGCTTCGGTGGACTCGCCGGCGGCTACGGTGGGCGCCGTGATCTCCTGCGTTTCGACGCGTTCGACCCGGAGACGCCGGACCCGACGTTCCGTTTCCGACGAACCGATACGGACGATACCGTCGCCGTAACGTACCACGTCGGCGACGTCCCTGACGGGGGACCGGCAATCGGGAATCTCCAGGGGATCCTCGATGGGTCAGCCAGTGACCAGCAACGGGAGGCCTTCGCTGACGAATGGCATCGCCGCGTCCAAGTCGTCCTAGCGGACGACTCGCTGTTCACTGTAGAACCCGTCTAGACACGGCGTCAACCACGGTACGACAGTCGGCCACGATTTCGCCGTCGGGCTATCACACTTCCATATGCTCCTCGACGAACCAGTGGATGATGTGGCCCTCTGCTCGGTGCAACACGTCGCTACACGTCGCGTTCGCGATGTCGAGTGCCTCAGCCACCTCGCCTAATGTCGATTCCCGTGGTGTCCGGTAGTAGCCTGCTTCGACAGCAGCCAGAAGCACCTCTTGCTGTCGGTCCGTGAGCAACTGGTCTGCTTGGCTCGCGTCGATTTCGCGAACATATTCGATCGTGAAGCCGATGCCTAAATCCTCGAGGTGGTCGCCGAGACTCGAGAGCCGCCTCGTCGATGTCGTCACCTCCCACGTAGCGACACCGCTCTGAATATCGAAGGGCATTCTGAGTGGAACACCGGCTCGCAGGACCGGGAGAAGTGGAAGTGGGTTCACCGTCTTTATTTGGAGGAGCGCCTCGTCTTCGTGCTTCCAGAGTAGTTCGAGGTCCTCGATGTCATCACGGGATTGAATGTTGGTAATGAGTGGGAGTGGGTCAGCGGTCTTGAGCCTGACAAGCCCGATACCGGCCCCTTCGCCAGGAATACTTGTGACGACTTGAAACACCACCCCCGGATGAGCAGTCGAGAGATCTCCAATCCAGGTATGGTCGGGGATATCTATGGAAAGTTTCGCGTGTGGCATCGTCTGTAGCGTACCTACTATTTCGCTCATTATAGCAAGATATACGAATATGTTAGGGTAGAACTCAATTTCTCGCACTGATCACTAACCAGCCGAGGCGTGTACGGACATGTAATGTCTGAATTCCGCGAACGCGTGGCTAGCAGCCCGGGAGCGAAATTCCCCGATGTCCAGATTTCTGTCGCCAGGCCGCTGGCCTGCGTCACGAACAACCGGGCAGTTACAGTAGATCGTGCCTCGTCCACGCCGTCGAAACTGGGGGTGTATGTTCAGTAATGATCGACGTGAGCGAGTGGATAACGGACAATGCTCGGCTCGTTATTGCGGTCATGGTCGTCGCGTCCGCGGTGGTCGCCGCCGGAGTGCCGATGGTCGACCGATCGACGTCTCTCGACCAGTTCCAGACCGACGCCGACGAAGCCGATGCGCTCGATTACGTCGACGCGAACTTCTCGATCGGGTCGACGGATACGACCTCAGCACAGGTCATCGTCCGGGACGACAACGTCCTCGATAAGGAGACCCTCGTTTCCATTCTCGAATACGAACGCGCACTCAGGACCAACGAAACAGTCAACGGGACCCTCGTCGAGAACGACTCCACGCGAAGCGTCGCGAACCTCGTCGCGACCACCTCGATTCGGGAAGACCGGGCCGCCGAACTCCAGACCCGCGAACGTGAACTAACGAGGACGGAGACGAGCTTGGCAGAAGCCCTCGATTCGCTCGAGAACAACCCCAACGCTAGCGTTCGCCCCGCGTTCGAGGCCGTCGACGCCAACACGTCAGTGAACCTCACGGAGGCGGACTACCGGCTGTTCGCGGACGCTGTCGAGGAGCGACGCGCACAAAACGAGACGGGTGAGAGTACGGGGAACGTCACGAAACAGATTCTCGCGGACGAGTACGCAACGCTCGCCGAGGACAGAAACGAGTTGCAGAGCCTCGACCCAACTCTCGAGACGCAGATCGAGGAACTCCGATCGCTAAACGACTCCGAAGTCGAAGCCCTCGTCGCGGACGTACTTTCCAGTGAATCGGACCGGTCGGCACGTGCGCTCGCCTTCATGCCGGACTACTACGAACCCGGGTCGACGGAGACGAACGCGACGCTGCTCGTCGTGACCCACGAGTCCGCAGGCGGATCGTTCGCACCCGGTGACGCACCCCAGGAAATCGAGGACGCACAGGCCACGATGACGCACTTGGCGCCGGACGACGACTCGATGGCCGTCCTGGTTTACGGTGACGGCGTCGTCTCGACTGAGATCACTGACTCGATGATCGACAGCGTCCTCCTGGTCGGCCCACTGGCGATCGCGTTCGTCTTGCTCGTGCTCGTGGTCGTCTACCGGGACTTGCTGGACATCCTGCTCGGTCTCCTGGGGATCGCGCTCGTGCTCGTATGGACGTTCGGTGCGATGGGGTGGTTCGACATCGCGTTCAGCCAGCCGTTCATCGTCGTCCTCGTCCTGCTGATCGGGCTCTCCATCGACTACGGACTCCACGTCGTGATGCGCTACCGGGAGGCTCGTGAGTCGAGCGAGACGGCGCCAAGCCGCGCGATGGCTGTCGCCCTCGGGAGTGTCGGAGTCGCACTCGTCTACGTCACCACGACGACCGTGATCGGCTTCCTCTCAAACCTCACGAGCCCACTCGGGGTCTTCCGCGAACTCGGCGTCGTCAGCGCCATCGGGATCGTGGCCACGCTGCTCGTCTTCGGCCTGCTCGTTCCGGCGTTGAAAGTCGAACTCGACGAACTGCTCGAACGCCGCGGAATCGACCGCCTGAAGCCGGCCATCGGAACCGGGAGCGGGCCGGTCAATCGCCTCCTGGGTACGGGGGCAACGCTCGCGACGAAGGCCCCCTACGTCGTCATCGCCGTCGCGCTCCTCGTCAGCGCGACGGGTGCGTACGGAGCGACAGATATCGACGCTAGCTTCGAGCAGTCGGATTTCCTCGCTGAGGATCCCGACGACTGGTTGAAGGACCTCCCCGATCCGATCGCCCCCGGGACGTACACGGCGGAAAGGGCGATCGACACGCTCGACCGTGACTTCGTCAGACAGGACACCACAGCCACGATACTCGTCAGGGGCGACGTGACTGATCACGCGACACTCGACCGGCTCGACGCCGCACGCACGAACGCGAGCGACATGTCGGCGACGGAGACGTACGCCGACGGAGAGCCCGCCGTGACCGACCCGATCACGGTGATGGACCGCGTTGCGGCGGACAACGCGTCGTTCAACCGGACGCTAGCGGCAGCCGACACCGACGGCGACGGCGTCCCCGACGAGAACGTGACTGCCGTCTACGACGAACTCTACCGGGTGGCACCTGAGGAAGCCGCCGACGTCGTCCACAGGGAGGACGGCGAGTATCGGGCTGTCCGGATGGTCGTGACCGTCGACAGTGGCGTCGACGACGACGTCGTCCGCGACCAGATGGGCTGGGTTGCCGACGACGCCGACGGGGAGGGCGTTTCCGTCATCGCGACCGGCGACGTGATCGTTAACCAGATCACGGCCGACCAACTCGCGGAGACGGCGCTCTTGAGTCTCGTCGTCGCGCTGCTCTCGGTCGTCGTCGTCCTCGCGGTCGCTTACCGGCTCACCGAGGGGAGCGCATCACTCGGCGTCGTCACGATTGTCCCCGTTGCGTTCACCCTGACGTGGGTGCTCGGGACAATGGCGCTGCTGAACATCCCGTTCAACATCGTCACCGGCATGATCACCGGGCTCACGATCGGCCTCGGCGTCGACTACAGCCTCCACGTTAGCGAGCGATTCAACCAGGAGCTCGCCCAAGCGGAAACGGTTGCCGCGGCGCTACACGAGACCATCACCGGGACCGGTGGTGCGTTGCTGTCGAGTGCGGCGACGACTGCTAGCGGGTTCGCCGTGCTACTCGTCGCAATCCTCCCGTTCCTGCAGTCGTTCGGCCTTATCACCGCGCTGACGATCGTGTTTGCGTTCCTCGCCAGCGTGTTCGTCCTCCCGAGCTTGCTCGTCGTTTGGGCACGGGTGGTGAATCGAGATGCCGGACTGGGGGAATCCACCACCGGTACGGCGACAGAATCACCCGATAGCACAGCTGAAGGCAAGGCTGACGTGACGCGAACGGTTCACCGCTCCTACCTCTCCCCCGATCAGGTGGTACCAGTGACCGTCTCGCTCCGGAACGTTCGCGATCGGATGATACTTAGGGAATCAGTCGATGGCGAGATCGGCGATATCGACCTCTCCCCCGAACCAGTCGCCGTAGACCGCGATGATGGGGCCGTCACCGTGTACTGGGACACAACTAATCCGGTGGGAGACGCGATGCTTGAGTACGTGGTCGAACTCCCCGAGGAAGCAGTGGATGGCGATGTAGTCACGTTTGAGGGGACCGTCGAAAGCAGTGGCTGCCAATGGTCGGTCGGTGGAGAGGAGACGGCCACTGTCGTCGAGGACATCTTCCAACGCGTGCTTGAGCGTGGTGCAGTTACTGCCGCGGACATCGAGATCGCTATCGAGCGTGACGATATCACTCCCAAAGAAATCGCACGTCTTCGTCGTGCTTGGCTCAAAGGGGACTGAGTCCGGCAGTATTACTCGCCTTCGACGGTTTTCAAGTCGCTCGCGGATTACGCCCTTGGTCGGCAAGGAATTCTCGTGTTGTTCTTCCGAATGTCGTTGACCTGCGCGATGGTCTCTTCTTCATCCGCAGCCCAATCAGGAACACACAGCCGAGGTTGCACACCCAAATGGTATGCGCCCCGACACTCGTTAATCCACCTCTCGAATACCGTCTGTGACATACTGTACCTTGACTACTGAAAGGGGAAACCTGGGTCGGTGAGGACGCAATCTATGGTTACGTACACAGCCTGGGTGAAGTTAGGAGAATCGCGAGCGTCCTCGATCTTTCAGGTTCGGTCCGTGATCAGGCGTGCCAACTGTTCCGGAGCGCTCAAACCGAAGACCTGCTTCGAGGCCGATCAATCGAAGCGATAGCTGCAGCTAGCGTCTACGGGGCCTGCCGATGTAACGGCCGGTCACAACTCCTCGATGACATCGTGGCGGTCGCGACGGTCGAGGGATCTCGGGTCGCGAACGCGTACAAGACACTCAACGAGGAGGTGAGACTCCCGGCCACACCCGCGACGCCGACGATGTACATTCCGCGGCTCGCATCCGAACTCGACTGTCCGGATCGGATACGGCGGCGAGCGCGAGCGCTCGCCGAAAGGGCTGAAGACGCCGGCGTGACAATCGGCGTCCATCCCGCTAGCTTCGCCGCGGCCTGCCTCTACACGGCCGGGCAGGAGGCGGGTCGCTGGCTGACGCAGACTGACATCGCCGAGGTGGCCAACACATCAACAGCGACCGTCAGGAACCACCGCGACACGCTCGAAGAACAGGTCGTCTAAATGATGATTCGACCGATCAGGGAGTTTCGAATCAGCCGTGAAACCGGTACAGCGACGTGACGGATGGCAGCCGGTTGAGCATCCAGATCGCGACCGGGAGTCCCACGACCGTGATTGCGAGGAACGACGCCACGTTCGCCCAAAGTAGGCTGATCCACCAGCCGACGAAGACGAAGTAAATAGCCCGGACGGCGAGCGAGCGCTGTCCTCGCGCCGACTCAGGCTCCGAAAGGGACCGTGGCTCCGCGAGAGTAAGCACCGTCGGCACGAGATTGATTAGCTTGATACCGATCGGGAGCAGGACAACTGTGACGTTGAGTAGCCACGCAGTGTTCACGACAATCGGTGTGGCCCACCAGCCGACGAACACGAACCACAGCACACGAACTAGAATTGGTCGTTGTGTCATCACTACTAATAGATTCCCGAGAAGTTAATCCGTATCGCCGATTCTGGCGGTCGATATTGAGCTCGACTAATCTGCAAGTCGGCGTTTAGCACACACGTAGGAATGCACAGACACTCTCAAATCGATTGCCTCGGAGCAGGGCACGACTCGAGATCCAATGGAGCGAACTGGGGATGTTTTCGTTCCATTACGTCGATAGCGACGACATCAACTGGTGGTTCGATCGGTACCCGAATACACACTCACCCGAAATTCTCTTTCATCCCCCGCCCGACGCAGCCACGGCGGCAGCCGAACCGCCCTGTATCGACGTGAGCGAGGTCTCGCTCATAGCCCGTGCCGTCCATGCGATATGGCGAGCAGCCTACAGGCTGGCGACGTCGACCAGCTGAATAGCGCATCAAACCCGCGGTAACAGGTGAGTTAGCGCATAACGCGGTCAGCCACGTCCATCATCTGCTCACGAGCCGCTTCGACATCCGAGTAGAGCGCCAACGCGTGCTTGATTAAGCGACGGTCTTCCAGATTCTCCTCCCACCGCGTGATCACGTCACGGCGCTCGTGGAGTTCGGCACTTGCGAGGTCGCCGTCAGCAAGCGACTGTTCGAGCTCCTTCCACGTCTTGACGTCGTAGGTTGCCTGCCACTCCTCGATCTCCTCGGTAATCGCGGCCAGTTCGTTGCGTAGCTCCTCGCGCGTGTTCTCCTCGATGAGCGTCCGAATCTCCTCGAAGAGCAGGCGCGTGTAGTCAGGCTGGTAGCGCGTCGTCTCGCCGGCCTCGACGCGACGCAGCTGGCCTTGGTCCACGAGATCCTGGAGTTCCTCATTGGCCGTGCTCCAGGCGGCGTCGGCCCGCTCACTGATCCAGTTGACCGACCGCGGTTCGCGAAGCGTCTCGGCGACCGCTCGAATGCGGCCGCGGGCGCTCATCGACTCAGTCCACGACTGGACTCCATCTCGCGGGGGTTCAGACATGCTTGGCACCTCTTGCGACTGTGTTAGCGCTGAATCCTAATTTATGTTTGTACTATCTCGCATAATCAAGAATATATTGCGAACGAGGGGGTCCGGATGTTGAAATACGATACCGACGGAAACTCTGAGCCAACCGATGTACAACCGATATCCTGACTTCGAGGAACTGCGGCCGACCGGCGAGGCGTCCCACATTCCGGACACAAAGCTGGATGACGGGTGTGAGGGTGCCCCCCGGCGGCAACGCGTCGCGACGAACTCTGGTGGCTACCCTGATGCGCCGACGGCCGCCGACTGCGAGTGCCGGTCCTGTGGGGCGTCAGCCCCAGACGACCAGTCGAAATGTCGGTTCTGTCTCACCAACCATCTCGATGGTGACGCCACTAACACGAACGAGACAGCGTCGACGACATTCCTCGGCATCGTCCACCTGGTCGTCGAGTCGACCACGTTCTACGGCGCCGTGGCGAAGGGCGGCGCCGCGGCGAACCTCCTCTCTGCCAACGAGGCGGAGCCCTCCGTCGACGACTATGTGCTCATCTATGGTCTCGACGAGGCGCCGGCGCGCCAGCTAGCCGAGCAATGGCCCTCACTCCCCGACGCAGTACAGGTGGCGTCAGAGGAGGGAGAGCGGCTTCTCAGTGCCGCCCGTGACCGGACTGGGTGGCACGGGCAGGGAGCGTCGGAGCGTCAGGAGCAGGCCCCGACGCGGCTCTACGACCAGCGTGGAGATGGCCTCCGCGACGGGCCGCGTCTCGACGCGGTCCTCGACGACGCCGACGACGCGGTGTGGCTGGTTCCAGCGATGGCGCTGACCGAATCTATTGGCGAGGCTGCGGCTGATCGCCAGGTGTCGTCGGTATCGGCGACGCAGGAACTCGACTGTGAAACCTGTGGACGGGCGACCGATCATCGGTTCAAGACCCGCGAGTCGCTCCCGGATGAGGCATGGACGGGACAACTGATCTGGGAGTGCCGGGTGTGTGGCTCGGCTCGCTACGGCCCCAGTCTCGAGTAGCTCCAGTGCTGGGCGTCGGTTAACCAACATCCTGCGAGAGGTGTCGGGATTCGTTGGTTAAGGCCGCGGGCTCCTGCAAGCCCGACGCCAGTCTCGATGGGAAAGAATATTGGTTACGTCCAGAGGCGGTCGTCGAATGCACTGCTCGTAGACGTATTTGCTACTGTCGCTCCAACATCTTGCTTGAACGCTTCAGGGTTAACACCCCCACGCTTGATAGTGTTCAGGGCATCAATAAGCCCGTAACTACCGCGTTCGAACGAGAACGAACCAACGGCGGCCCGTCCATCCAATTCGGTTTGGAAGATCGGTGGGCCGCGATCCGAGACTCGTTCGTGGGCGAGGACTGACTCTGCAACGGTTGCGTTTCCGGACTCAACGTACGTGAAGTACGCCGTCAAATTCGCGGACGGCGTCAGTGTGAGCCGTCCGGCATCAATGCGACTCTCCGCGAGTTGGACAGCAAAGAGACTGCCGGAGACGTTCTGGATCTGCTCTGCCTGTTCGACGGTTGCACCGCGATCTTGAAACGACCGTTCCAACTGCTTGGATACGGCTTCGCGAACAGCAGGATCGCCGCCGGTGACGACGACGGTAACGGTCTCGTTAGCAACGCTCGGAACGCCAGCATCCGCCGCGGAGCCACTCGTCGACGCCGGCGCCGTCGACGTTGTGTATTCGCCGGAGACGGCGGGACTGTACGCGACAGCGACCGGCATCGCACAGATGCCAGCGAGTAGGACGACGGTCATCAGGAGGGTCTTTCGTTTCATTGGATTGGCTTTGGGGATGGTATCGCAGGAGGGCGAATCGTCAGCGGAACTGCTGGAGATGACGAGTGTAATGAACGTAGTGGCTGCCGCAACGAGGGTGGTGCGTGGGCTCACTACGTGGTTACCGACGGACTGTTCGACGGTTTTGAACAGGTCGACGGCGAGGGCGAGAAGGCCGAGCACGCCGACGGCGCCGAGGAACTGCTTGAGCTTCGCGATCAGACTCGATTTTCCGTCGTCGGTGCCGATGAACACTACAGCCGGATGCTCCGACGGCGCATAGACACGCATCTCTTTCCCACGGGAAGAGTACCGAGTCTCAGTAACGCGGGCAAGTTTGACGTCCTCGAGCTTTTCGAGGTGGTACATCGCGTTCTGGACCGTCGTATCCGTCTGTTCGGCGAGTTCTGCCGGCGTTCGTGGCGTTCGATGTAACTCCGCAAGCATCGTACGCGTCGTCTTCGAGGAGAGCGCGTCGAATACTGCGTCCGCTTCATCATCGTCGACATCGAGAATCCGGAGTGACCCATCTTGGGTCGAATCAGACTCCGAACGCGAAGAGGGAAGCAATGACATTCTCGTCATCTTCGTTGAGGGGCAGCGTATGATTAGAAGTATGGGTTAGTTCAACAGCTATTGAACGGTGGAAGACAGCGATGTACAACGCGAGCCCAAACCGGGCAGCATTCCGACAACGATTCAATATACAGATCTGTCTCTGTTGAAATTCTGGGTGATCGATTTGATGTGCGCCGGTAAGTGGAGTTATATCGATGGTCAGCACTTGAGGTAGGGTTGTTAGCACCGTGATTGGTGAGGCGCTTCCGATGGAGCAAGAGTTCAAACAGGGCTACCGGATGCATCGCGTCCTCAGCAATCTCAACCGACTCGACGTCGACCGATTGGACGACGCGGATCGAGAGCGGGTCGAGACCGCGAGAGACCTCTTGGAGGAGGTGAGCCTTCTCACGAGGCCGGGCGACGGAGCCGGGGCGGACGCCCACGCAGACTCCTAACTGGAGGCGCCGGCCACGCCTCGGGAGGCACCTCTCGCGTCGGTTTATCGCCCCCGACAGGGGTGCGGGGGCGACCCCGTGAAGTCCAGACATGGCGACACTACAAGCTGCGACGACGTCGACCGGCGCGATCGTATCGGATCCACAGGCAGTCCGTGAACTCTGTGAGAGCTACTGCTTCGGGACGCTCGATTGGGAGGTGACCGAAGACGGAGAGCTCACCATCTGGGGGTACGACGACTTCGAGGTGTACGAGACGCGGGAGAACGGCCTCCCGGACTACGAGGGCGGCATCGTGACCCACGAGTACCTGCGAGAACTCGTCAACCACCTCGAAGCCGACGAAGAGTTCGATATCCAGACGGCGGGGTTCACCAAGTGCCGCTTCCCAGTCCTGGCCAAGCAGTACGTCGTTCGCGATGGCGAAGTCCTCCACGCGGACCTCAGTTCCCCGGAGCCGATCGGGAGATAGAACAGCACGAACCGAATTTATCCATCTCCCCGAAATTTACGTAGCTGCTGCGCATTCCAGGCACTATGCCCTCCCGTACACGTCGTGAGGTCCTCACAACGCTTGGATCTGCAAGTCTCGCCCTTGCAGGCTGTCTCTCTAGAGGACGTCCGACGGGCGATCTCGGTTCGGTCAAGGGGAGGTGGCCGATGGTCGGTCGAAACGCCGGCCACACCCGACGTGTTGCTGCAGGTCCGACTAATCCGGAGACAGTCTGGACTAGTGAACTTGATCAAGTCCGAGGGGCTGGAACGCCCGCTGTCTCCAATGGGCAACTGTATGTCCCCGTCGACGCGATCTCCGACACGGCACGTCACCGATATCGAATTCATGCGCTGTCCGCAGCAACGGGTGACGAACGGTGGCAAGTGCCGCTTCGGTCGGAGCCGAACGCACCACCCGCCGTGAGTGGCGATCACATCGTAGTGACTGCACAGCGTGCACTTGAACAGGGACGAATCGTCTGCTTCCAAACACGGTACGGTAACGAGGACTGGCTCGTTGATATTGACGCCAAACTCACTGCCGCACCGACGATTGCAAGCGGTATCGTCTACGTGCCCGACTGGCGCGGTCGCGTCCACGCACTATCGATATCTGATGGTTCTGTACGGTGGTCCCAACACGTAGATGCTGATTCTGGTGGACGAACGTTCACGGAACCAGCTGCCGTCCTAGATGAGACGCTCTATCTCGGCGCCCAATCAGGGAAAACTGGCGTAGTCGCACTCGACGCCACGACAGGGGAGACACAGTGGAGAAAATCTACACAGGCCGTAACTGGTGGGCCAGTCGTACATCCAAAGGGCGTTGTCGTACAGAGTCATCAACTCGTTATTGCCTTCAACACTGATGGGGCGCGTCAGTGGTCATTCAACGTCGTTGATGGACGGGTACGACCGATCGCAGTCGATGACCGGCACGTGTACGTATCTGCCGGGAACACACTCTATGCGATTGGCTGGGGCGGAGAGGAATCCTGGAAATTCAAACCGGCCAAAAAGCAGGTTGGAACACCGACTGTAGCAGGTAATACTGTACTCGTACCAAGCGAGGAGCAGCTTATCTCGCTATCACGATCAACCGGAGAAGAGCAATGGACAGCGTCACCAGAAGGTGCTGGCTGCCCAATCGTGACACCTGAGGCGATCTTCCTCCCTGGGCCAGACGGGACCGTGATCGCACTTGGTGAGACTTGACATCCTCCCCGCCCTGAAGGACGAGGATTCCCGAGCGTTGGGTATCCCCCGGCTTCAGGCGGAGGAGGATGTCAATCAGCCGCTCTGGGTTCAAACGCTCCGTCAAGGAAGCTGCAGACGAGCGTGATGACCTCCGCCTATTCGACCTCCCCGGTATCGTTGCTGTTCTCGTGAGCGGAACCACCTATTAACGCCGGAGGGTAACAGCTGGAGAAGGTTTTTCGCCCCCAAAGGGGTGCGGCGCGTTCTGAGTTGGCGCAGTTGCGATAATTCAAGTCCTGAGCACAATGGCTACGACTAGTGATTCGTCGGTCTCCTTCGAGGAAACCGACACGCGATCAGACGAGATGAACAGCACCATCGAACAGTGGATCGACGACCTCGTCGCCGACGTCGACGAGGCGCAGACCAGCGCGGAGTTCCAGGAGTGGCTTGACGTCCAGAGTCGGTTCCACGACTACTCGTATCGGAACACGCTTCTCATCAAGCGACAGTGTCCCGAGGCGATCCGGGTTGCGGGCTACCGGACGTGGCAAGAGGACTTCGACCGGCACGTCACGGAGGGCGAGTCGGCCATCTGGATTTGGGCACCGATCATCACGAAGCAGTGCCCGGAGTGCGAGAATTCGCCGAGCTACCACGAGGCCAGTGACTGTGAGTACGACGAGACGCCGCCCGAGGAGTGGTCGAAGGGCCTGGTCGGGTTCAATCCCGTGCCGGTGTTCGATGTCTCCCAGACCGAGGGCGAGCCGCTTCCCGACCTAGATACGGAAGCGACTGGGGACGCCGGCGACCTCGTCGAACAATTGACTGCCGCCGCTGATGACCTCGGTGTGACGGTGCGGGTCGTTCCATCCGAGGAGTGGACCCACGGTGAGGCGAAGGGCATCTGCGAGCAGTTGAGCTTCGTCGACGTCCAACCGCTGGTCGAGGTGCGTGAGCGGGAGAACGAGGCCGACCTTGCGCGGACACTGATTCACGAGTACGCCCACGCCCTGCTCCACTTCGACGTCGACGACGACACAGAGCGGTCGAAACGCGAAGTCGAGGCCGAAGCCGTCGCGTACGTCGTCGGGCGGTACTGTGGGTTGGATACTAGCGGGTCGGCGTTCTACCTAGCCACGTGGGAGTCTAATAATCCCGATATCGTTCGCGAGCGCCTCAGCCGAATCAGTCGAACGGCAGAAGAACTCATTGACGTTCTCGAGAGCGACCCCTCGTTCTCACTCAGTTAACCAACGTAGTGATGGATTACTTCCGGTCTGTTGGTTAAGTTTTTGCGCCAGCGGAGGGGCAGAGGCGCGTTCTGGCCTCCGTCGAATGACGAGCGAACCCCATCTCATGACGTTCCTTGAGGAAGTCTAGCACGTATCCGAGCAGCACGACCAAGTCGCCCGAACGACAGACAACCAAGCTCACGAGTACCTCCGATACGCCGTTCTTCGAGTGCTCGAAGGCGAGGTGGACCACCTCCCAGCAGACTGGACACCGATCGACGCCGTGACCATCGGTTACGGGATCGATGAAGCGATGTTCGATAGCTGGGGCTCTAGCGAAGACTGTGGGACACCGCCCCACCGCAGGAGGCGTGTACCCGCTTCCGGGTGTTCTTCCCGGAAGACTACCAGACGGTTCCCCGTGGATCACCAGCTTAGTCAAGTGCGGTTTACTCCAGAGTGGTTTACTCCAGAGTGGTTTACTCAAGGGTAAACTGCTTGCCGCCAGGCCGTGTATCGTGTCGTATGAGCACTGATCTGGGAACTGTTGAGGGGATGGAATCCCACGAACTCGTCCACTTCGTCACCCAACAGACGCGGTTCGCGCTGATCAACAACATCCTCCAGCACCCCGAGCAACTCCCCTCGATGTACGAACTTGAGGAGCTCAACCCCAGCGTCAGCGACGCGACCGTCTACAAGCACATCCAGAAGCTCATCGACGCCGGTATCGTCAAGGAACTCGCCCTGGACGATGACCAGCGCCGACAGGGCTACCCCTGGAAGTTCTACGGGCTCACCGAAACGGGCCGGGAGTTCCTCAACGACCACAACCTGCTCGCTGTCGAAGAGACGTTCCAGCAAATATACAACACAATCTCCGACAAGCCCGAGAAGATGGTCAAGTACGAGAACGCCCCCCGCCCGAACGAAGAATAAGCGTATATATCGTAAGTAGTGTGGCGGCACACTAAGCTTTTCACGGTCGGCCACATACCGGGAGGTATGAGCAGCGACAGAATTGACGCCGAAAGCAAGGTGTCTGGTAACCAGGCAAATATCCCCGCCCGGATTCGGCGTGAACTCAATATCGACGATGGTGATCAGCTCCGTTGGCATCTCGAAGACGATGGGAGCATCCGGGTCCAAGTCATTCAACAACAAACCGGCACGTTCGCCGATTTCGACGGTTACGCTGGTGAGGAGCCAACCGATGTCACGAGCGAGCACGACGCCTGGGGCGTCGACGTCGAATAAATGCCGCGCGCACTCATTGATACGACAGTCCTCTTTGCTGCCGCATACCGGCAGGATGGATCCCACGATGCCGCGCTTCCTGTGCTCCAGGGCATCGACAATGGAACACTCCCGGAGGCAGTCATCCTCGACTACGTACTCGCTGAAACGCTCAACGGCCTCACGACCCACGCCGGCCACGACGCAGCCGTCGATCTCCTCAATCGCATCGAAGAAAACGCCCACTTCCACATCGACTCACTCACCACCGACGCCCTCGCAACAGGGAAGGCCCTCTTTCGCCAACACGAACCGCTCTCCTTCGTCGATGCCTGCATTATCGCATACATGCAAACCGAGGGGCTCGGCTACCTGTATGCGCTTGACGACGATTTTGATGCTGTCGAGGATATCTATCGGCTCGATACAGCTACGAACCCATACGATCCGAACTGACGCTGGAGACGGCACGGCTGGTGACGATGTCCGGTCTCACCCGGTGTACTCACCACAGGGAAGGGAGTATAGGCATTTGCCAAAGAACTATATTCCTTTGAGCCGTGCGTTTCTATGTGAACGACCGAAGCTCACCAGATGAATTTGCAGACGTCAACGAAGCGGTTGGTGAGGACTGGGAAGCAGAAACAACACCCTATGAGCGCATTCGACACGTCGTTGCGCATACGTACAGCCCCGTCTCAGCTGATGCCGTAGCTGACGATGCACGGACCACTCCAAAAACCGCTCGAAAGCACCTGAACACACTCGCAGACGAGGGGTTTGTCGAGACGACACCCGGCGAACAGGGCGGCACGCTCTACCGGCGCTCACCTGAATCACTCGTCGTCGAACAGGCAGCTGATATCCTGGAGCATGTCTCGACTGACGAACTCGTGACGCGAATCCAGGAAATGCGCGAGCAGCTCACCAAGTATCAGTCCGAATTCGGTGTCGATTCCCCTGAAGAATTGGCGGTCAACCAGACGAACAAGGCCCTCAGCGAAACCGAATCCCTACAGGACCAGATCGACCCAGAGACGATTCGTGAGTGGAAGACGCTCCGTCGGAACCTCGCGTTCGCGAACGCTGCCCTCTCGATCGGTAACGCCGAGCAGTTCGTCGACACCGATCATCGCTCGACTGACGATAGCGTCCCTGCCTGAGCGATGCAGGATACTCCTGACCAAGCAGAAACCCATACTCTCCGGGGGGCTACAGATCGGCCGGCGCTACTGACGGTTCGTGACGTCGTCGAAGAGATGGAACCGCTCGCAACAGCTGAACTCGACGACTACCTCCATCCGTCCGTCCTCGAAGTCGTGCTTGACGACGGACTATGTGCGGCCAACAGTGCCCGAATCGACATCCAGTGGACGACACGGGATAATTACAAGTTCCACTACACGGACGCGGAAGGAGTGAATCTGCGCTGGGGGAAGCACCCACACGCAGACGACTACATCCATGTTTCCGGGTTAGAACACTACCACCCACCACCGAATGCGAGTTCTGGTCCAGACGAGGTCGAAGCGTCCTGTATCACACAATCTCCCGAAGAATTGGTCACCCGCGCGGTCCTCAAACTCTGGCGGGTCGCCTACCACACGGACTCGTATGCACCACTCAACGCAGGTTGCAACCCACCGTAGGAACCAATCCAAGTGCTTTCCTCCACGAACCCCCATTGAGAAGCGGTTTCTTCAAGTGGTAGGCCCCGGCGGCTTCATTACAATTCAAGACGGAAACACACAGCTAAAGCCGTGGAGGGGAAGCCGATGTGGTGGGAGACAATTGCCGAGGAACAGCAGTCTGGCCCCCACGTCGCCGTAGTAGTTATTTATATCTCGTTGCGCAATATCGGATAGTGTCTGAAATAGTGAAACGGGACGTAACTGTCTGCATTGATGGGTATCTCGACCCGGACACCGATGTCTTCCGTATCGGCGCCGCAGACGACACCCCCCGACTGCTCGCCGACGCCCATGACACGGAATTCACAATCCCCGAACTCGTCGACGCCACGGGTCTGGCGCGCCGTCAATCTTCTTGACAATATTGGCGCCATCCAGATTCGAGAGACGTCACAACGAAAATACGTCGCAATCAACCCAGACCGGCTTCAGAAAGACAACCTGATTCATGCCATTCAGCAGCCGGAATTCTATGCACCGATCCAGGCATTCGTGAACCGCCTCAGGGTCAAGCCCTGAGGCACTCGGCCTGCTCAGCCTGTAGAACAACTCTTAACCAACAAAACTACGGATTCACGGGTTGTGTTGGTTAACGAGAGAACGGCCAATGTCCTACGAACCCCCATCCCCGCCAGCGTACCTCCCGACGGCGATTGTCAACACGCTCAACGACTCGGACCCAGAGCAGCTCCGAGAGGTTGCTACGTACGCTGAAGCGCTCGCCGAGCACAAGGAACGAGAGGCCCGTCTCGAGGAGTCGGCAAGTCAAGACGAGGTCGAAGAGCGACCAGACGATCTTCCGGATGACGTCCCTGCCAAAGCGACGATCACAATCAAGGAAATCAACGACAATCGCTACTACTACTGGCAGTGGCGAGAAGGAAATTCGGTGATGTCGAAGTACAAAGGGCCAGTCAACTCGGACGAGTAGCTTCCGACACATCGAACCTGGTCGTGCTCTCAGAACCGTGTCACACCAATCGAGAAGGGAACCGCCTTCGTTCAGCCCTGCTCTGACATCAGTCCGAAGGTGATAAACGCAACTACAAACACATCGATAGCGGTGTGTCTCCCAGGAGTAGCTTGGTGGAACATATCGATAGAGGTGTGTGCTACGAGTTCTTTCACAGGTGTTCTAGTGGGCAGACTACAGGGTGAGAAATCGAGACGTCACCCAGTCATAGAGATCATTACGTAATGTATGAGTGGTGCTATTTCGGCAGTTAAAGGTGTTCTATCGCCAGGATACACATCGATAGAGGTGTGTTGGACTCAGAAGTGGGTATGTGCGGTTCTACAGGCTGAACAGGCCGATTTCCTCGGGGCTTGACCCCAAGGCAGTTCATTCTCACTTCGAACCGACGACAACCACTCATAGAGTCCATGTGGGTCTCTCGCGGATACACATCGATAGAGGGGTGTCTACAGGACACTCTAAATAGAGGGATGCGGGACCAGGTCAGGTTTCGTTCCGAACCTGGGACGTAACGACGGACTGAACCTCATCATCTGAAACCATCTCGAGACGGGAATCCTCACGCAGTGTTTCCAGAATGGTTTCCGGTCGTTCACCGAACTGGAACTCGAGGAACATCCCAGAGCTGGGGCCATGACTCCGGCGCTCGAAATCAACCAGCGAGTACGTTGTCAGTTCCTTCATCTTGTTCACGTACGACTCCTGTTGATACTGGTCCGAATTGATCGAGTCAGTCAGGTACTGATATACGCGGTAGCCGGTTGTACTTCGAGCAGTCCCGTTCTGTGTCTCGGCAGCTACAGCCGCAGTCGCGTACAGACAAAGCTTCTTTTGGGTGCTGATGCCGCGGACAACTTCAAGGACGCGGTTTTTCTCAACCTTGTCCTGTGCTTCGCGAACGTGTTCCTCGCGCACGTGCTGGTCACCTTCCCTTTCTGCGAGTTCACCGGCGACCCGCATCAGGTCGATTGCCTTCCGGGCGTCACCGTGCGTTTGTGCAGCGAACGCTGCTGCCAGCGGGATGACGTCATCCTCGACGACGCCGTCGTTGAACGCATCTTGGCGGCGGCGGAGAATTGCCTGCAGCTGGTTCGCGTCATAGTCGTCGAAGTGGACGTCTTCTGGGGTGAACGAGCTCAGTGCGCGACTGCCGACGGATTCCATCATCTTCGTGTCGTTCGAGATGGCGACCACGGAGATGTACGCGGTCAGGTCGTCATCGGCGCCGGCGCGTGAGAGCTGGTACAGCAGCCGAGAGAATGCTGGGTCTT
>Ga0306906_1000230_pt1 | contig 25713 bp, 22 predicted proteins | sample AntRauTorcE11897_FD_190405 | JGI IMG/M metagenome (GOLD analysis project Ga0306906, IMG submission 190405) | Saline lake microbial communities from Rauer Islands, Antarctica - Metagenome Torckler E11 #897 (v2) (version 2) | ecosystem: Environmental > Aquatic > Non-marine Saline and Alkaline >...
TGTGCTAAATAATCCTTCCTTCGATTTCGATATTGCATATTGTTTTAGTTCCTCTGTGTATGTTATTCCTTTTGGCCCTACTCGTCTTACGTATTTATTTTTCTTTAGTATTTCTATCTCTTGCTCCGTAAATGTTTTCTTACTCATATTTCTCACCTCTCTTTTAGTTTACAAAAAAAGAACCTATATTTAGATGCCTTTTTTCAAAGTGTCTATTTTATAGGTTCCATTTTAGTCAATAATTATCTTTTTATTTTTCTTCCCACCCTTTAGATCTATCTACAGCTTTCTTCCAACCGTCATACTTAGAATCACGGTCTTCTTTAGACATAACTGGTGTGAATTGTCTATCCATACTCCACTTTTCAACTACATCTTCTTTAGAATCCCAGAAACCTACAGCTAATCCTGCTAAGTAAGCAGCACCAAGAGCAGTTATTTCAGTAATTTCAGGACGATCAACTGGAACACCTAAAAGATCAGATTGGAATTGCATTAAAAAGTTATTAGCTACAGCGCCACCATCAACTTTTAATGTCTTAAGTTCAATACCAGAATCTTTTTCCATAGCTTCTGATACGTCTCTAGTTTGATATGCTATAGACTCTAAAGTTGCACGGATCATATGATTCTTGTTTGAACCTCTAGTTAAACCAACGATAGTTCCTCTAGCGTACATATCCCAATAAGGTGCACCTAAACCTGCAAATGCTGGAACAACATAAACACCAGCAGTATCGTCGACTTTACTAGCAAAATATTCTGTATCTTCAGCATCTGTTATCATTTTCATTTCATCTCTTAACCATTGTACTGAAGCTCCAGCTATAAAGATTGATCCTTCTAATGCATATGTTACTTTTCCATCAATTCCCCATGCAATTGTAGTTAAAAGACCATTTTCTGATGGTACCATTTTTTCACCAGTGTTCATTAACATAAAACAACCAGTACCATAAGTATTCTTAGCCATACCTGGCTTGAAACAAGTTTGACCGAATAAAGCTGCTTGTTGGTCACCAGCAATACCTGCAATAGGAATTTTAGCTCCGCCAAATGTTGCTTCATCAGTATAGCCATAAACTTCACTTGAAGGCTTTACTTCAGGTAACATAGACTTAGGAATATCTAATTCTTCTAATATCTTATCATCCCATTTTAAATCTTTAATGTTATATATTAATGTTCTAGAAGCATTCGTATAATCAGTAACATGTTTTTTGCCTCTAGTTAAATTCCAAATTAACCAAGTATCAATATTACCAAATAATAAATCGCCATTTTCTGCTTTTTCTCTTGCACCTTCAACATTATCTAAGATCCATTTGATTTTTGTACCTGAGAAATAAGCATCTACAACTAAACCAGTATTTTTACGAATATAGTCTTCGAATCCATCTGCTTTTAATTGGTCACATATATCAGCTGTTCTTCTACACTGCCATACGATTGCATTATAAACAGGTTTACCAGTATTTTTATCCCATACAACAGTTGTTTCTCTTTGGTTAGTAATACCAATAGCAGCAACTTCTGAAGGTTTAACGCCAGCTGTTTCTAATACTTCTCTAGCAACACCAGATTGTGTACCCCAGATTTCTATTGGAGCATGCTCAACCCATCCAGCTTTAGGATAAATTTGAGTAAATTCTTTTTGAGCTGATTGTACTATTTCACCTGCATGATTGAATAAGATAGCTCTTGAACTAGTTGTACCTTGATCTAATGCCATTATATACTTTTTTTCCATGTTTTCCTCCTATAAATACTAACTAATAGAACCTAAATATAAATTTAAATCTAATTTTTTTATTTTATAAACAAGATAGTATAAATCCGCCTAATGTACCACCAACGATTGCGAAGAATCAAGTTAACATTGTTATCGTTTAGTTAATTCAAGTAATAATCCCTCATAGAATTTAGATTGTCATTTCAAATATAACTTTACACTAACTATTTCATAATTTTACATCACGGTACTTAGGAATAACTGATAAACTGTTGCTCCAATTACTCCACCAACAATAGGACCAAAGATTGGTACTATAAGACCATAAGCCCAGTTTGAACCTTTTTTATCATGAATAGGAAGTAAAGCGTGGGCAATTCTTGGACCTAAGTCCCGTGCAGGATTAATAGCATAACCTGTAGGGCCACCCAAACTCAAACCAATTGACCATACTAAAAAGCCTACTAATAAAGCTCCCAATGCACCGGCATTATTATTTCCATTAAGAATACCTAAGATACCAATAAGAAGCATAGCTGTACCAATAGCCTCAGTAATAAAGTTCCAGGTAATGTTTCTGATTCCAGGAACAGTTGCGAATATACCTAAAGCAGAAAACTCTTTATCCGCTTTTACACTTGCATCAAAATGTTCTTTATAAGAAAGATATACTAAAACAGCACCTGTAAAACCGCCAAGTACCTGGAAAATTAAATAACCTGGCACTAAAGCCCAAGAAAAATTTCCGACAGCTGCTTGCCCAATTGTTACTGCAGGATTAATGTGAGCACCACTAACCCAACCAGTTACATAAACACCCATTGCTACTGCCAAACCCCAGCCAGTTGTTATAACAATCCAGCCACTATCTTTACCTTTTGTTTTATTCAATACAACATTTGCAACTACTCCATCACCTAAAAGAACTAAAATCATTGTGCCAAAAAATTCAGCTAAATACATACTCATATCAGTCATTTGTTCTTCCTCCTTCAAATTCTCCCCATACACTCACTACAAACATACCTGCAATGGCAGTTCCTAAAATTGTTCCAACACGTCTCATAAAAAGTTTCCTCCTTTTATAAACTCCAAATATTATGACTCGTCGAAGAAACAGCGATTGCACCAGCTTGAAGAGTAGATACTACATCTTCTTTGTCTTTAATTAGTCCACCAGCGATAACAGGTATATTCACATTGGATTTTATTAATTTTGTGATCTTGTGAATTATACCTGGTAATATTTCAATTGCATCAGGTTTATATTTTTTAACCCCATGAATTGATCGTTGATAACTTAGAGAATCTAATATAAATAGACGCTGAATCGTAAAAACCCCTAGCTCTTTTGCTGCAAGAATGAGACTGCCTTTAGTTGTTATGATACCATCTGGCTTAACCTTTTTTACAATATACTCTAAACCATAGGTATCATTTGAAATGCCATCAATTAAATCTACATGAATGAAAACAATTTTATTCTTACTCTGCAATTCACTTACTGTTTCATGCAAAGCGAAAACGTTTCCACTGAGTAAAAAAATAACATTACAATCATAATCAACTACTTCCGACAAATCCTTTTCATTCTTTACTGCCGCAATGATAGGGTTACTATGAACCCGTAAATAAATTTACTTCCCATCTGTCCCTCCTTACTTTCTCTTAGATGCAAGTACCATTATATTAATTTTAGTTATTGAATTATTCAAATCATCTAAATTAATTCTTATTTCCATATTATTACAATATTCTTTTTTCTTTTTGCTACTAGTTGCTCCAACTAAAGCACCAACTATGCCGAAAGTTACACCACCTGCTACAGTTTTTAAAGCATTACTTTTAACTTTCATTTCTTCATCTTCATGAATAGTAACACGGCTTATAAATACTTTTCAAGTTAATCGTGTGACGTGTCTTACAATATATACATAAATTCTAAAGTGAATCTGTTTTGAAGCGTACTTATGGTGGCCCTTATACCGGGGAGTATATTCAAGGCGGGTAGCTTTGTTTTTTCGCGGTTTCTAAGGGTTACATTCATTCACCGAGTTTCATGGTGACTATGACATCTACTCCCGTATCAAATACGTTTTCAATGACCACATCACCAATATTGACAGGCACTTTCAAATCTACAGAATCAAGTTTATCTATAAGGTCGAATATTTTCCCCTTGGGGATGGGGTCGGATGTTTTGACGCTGACCCGTCGTTGTAGTGTACTATTGACTTTAACAGTCGATGTGACTATTCGGGTAGGGTTTGTGATTTCAGTCTTGGCGTATTTATCACCTCTTGGACAACGGTTGCCTGTGACTTCCAATGTGTCGGTGTCGATGGAAAGACGACACCCCACAGGACAGACAATACAAATCATTTCCTTTTTCATTTTGTCACCTCAAAACGGATTGAAATAGGCTCGGTCGTATCAATGAGCTCGCGTTTCAATGTAATTTTTTCCATCTCGGCAGGCACGACGAAGCGAGCCTTCTTACTCATGATTTCCTGGTCACCCTGATGGATGACAAAGACACCTTTATCACCCTTTGTGGTCACTCTGAATGACAATTCCACACTGTCAAAGGGTTGATCCATATCAAGTTTTTGCGGGAGTACGTATCCGATATTATTTGACGCTTCCAAGTCTATGAAGGAGGTGTTTTTTTGCCCATTTTCCATAAGGAAAGTTTTCGCAGCCTTACCGGCCTTTTCGCTTTCTTCAGTGACGAAGTCCGCAAGATCATGTACATGGAGGGCATTTCCACATGCAAACAAGCCTTCTACGCTGGTTTGGTACGTCTGGTCGACCACAGCGCCATTGGTTTTCTTAGACGTTTCAAACGATAGGGATTCAAACATGTTGATGTCAGGAATGAGGCCTACGGATAATAAAAGCGTATCGACATCAAAGTCTTTTTCCGTACCTTCTATGGTGTTGAACTCCTCATCCACTTCACTGAGGGTGATGCCTTCAAGTCTGGATTTACCGCGGATATCACTAATGGTATGCGATAAGTAAAGAGGAATGTCGAAATCATGCAGGCACTGAACGATGTTTCTTGTAAGGCCATTTGAATAAGGCATGATTTCCGCAACGCCCAAGACATCCGTCCCTTCAAGTTTCATTCGGCGGGCCATAATCAACCCTATGTCACCACTGCCAAGAATGAATACTTTCTTGCCTACTAAGTAACCTTCCATGTTTAAGTAGCGCTGAGCACTGCCGGCAGGCATGATGCCTGCGGGTCTGTCGCCTGGAAGTTGAATGGCGCCACGTGTGCGTTCATAACAGCCGCTACTTAGAATGATTGATTTTGAGCTTCTTGTATGTTCCCCGTCATGTGTATTCGTCATGCGTATATTAAATACGCTGTCCTTTTTTTCGATATCGATAACGGTGGTTTCTGTAAGGATTTCAACATCCAGGTTCTCAACGGATTCAATCCCACGTACGGCATATTCAGGACCTGTCAGTTCCTCGTTATAGTGATGAACGCCAAATCCGTTGTGGATGCATTGTTTCAAGATGCCTCCAAGAGATTTCTCTCTTTCAACGAGTAGAATGTTCAAACTAGGGTCATAGGCGTTTTTCAAAGCCGCGATGCCTGCAGCTCCGCCTCCGATAATGATTAGATCGTAATTCATTGTTTCACCTTCGTTTCGCTTTTAAGGATGTAAGAGCCTTCATCATAGTATTCTACTTTCGTGACTGGCTTGTTTTTCTCTCGGGCAATCAGGTGGATGACGTTGTGTTCGCAGTAACCACCCTGACAAATGCCTGCACCGGCTCTTGAACGTTTCTTGATGCCTTTGACGGTATCGCCTGGTACGTTGCGGTTGATCGCATGGACGATGTCGGCTTCCGTGACTTTTTCGCATTTGCAAATAAGGTTACCGTGACGAGGATCATAGCGAAAGGCTTCTTTCTTTTCCTCGTCCGTCATTTGATTGAAAAGCTTGATGCCTTTTCTTCTCGGGTTGAAAGAAGGATTGTCTCGTAAATCGGTGTTGGCTTTGATCAAAGTATTCACAACATACTTTGCGATGGCAGGGGCGGCTGAAAGACCGGGTGAATCAATCCCCGCGACATGGATGAGGTTTTTCACTTCCTCTGATTCCTGTATGAAGAAATCCTTGTGCGTACTGGACGCTCTTACCCCCGTAAAGGTTCTTATCACTTTGTTAAAGGGAATCTTGTCAGTTAATTTGGTGGCCCCTTTTCTAACTTTGGATAAGCCATCTTTGGTATTGTCTATGTTTTCTGGGTCATCTTGGAATTCAGAGCTTGGCCCAATCAAGGTTTCACCATGTACCTGAGGTACTATCAAAATACCTTTGCCTTTTTCACTAGGAACAGGATAAAGCGTATGATTGATGAACCCTTTAGCGTGACGGTCGATAACGAAATATTCTCCTCGTCTTGGGGTGATTTCAAATTTCGGATGCTCTTCTATCATCGCGGCGATGACTCCTGTGAACGCACCGGCCGCATTGATGATAGAGCGAGTTTTATAATGCGTACCTTCAGACGTAGTCACTGTGAACACGTCATCGGTTTTTTCTATTTGAGTGACTTCTGTGGATTTCTTGAACTCAAGCCCGTTTTCAATCGCGTTTTCAGCGTTTGCGAGAGTCACTTCCCAGGGGTAAGTGACTTTGGTTGTGGGAAGGTCCAAGACCATGGTGACCTTGGAATTGAGATTGGGCTCACGTTTTAGCGCTTCTTCCCTATCAAGAATCGAACAGTCTTTTACGCCGTTTTCAAGGGCTCGTTCATAAAGTGATTTAAGTCTTTTTTCTTCGGCTTCTGATTGCGCGACGACGAAGGCGCCGTTTTTCAAAAGAGGAATGTCCAGGGTATCTTCCAATTCTTCGTAAAGCCTGTTTCCTTCAACATTCAACTTGGCTTTGAGGGTCCCCGGTTTTGGATCGTGCCCGCTATGCACGATGGCACTGTTTGCGAGTGAGGCGTGGTTACAAACATCGTTTTCCTTTTCAATCATGAGTGCACTCACATCATACTTCATGAGTTCTCGGGCGATAGCCGTGCCGACTACGCCGGCTCCGATAATAATATAATCATACATTGTTAGAACACCTCATTCTTGTTGTTGGATTGCACGTTAAACGTTTTGAACCATAAGTCGTCTTTGGACGTCGTGATGGCGATGGCGCCCCCTTGAATGGACGACTTTACTTGTGATTCTGTTTCAATGAGGCCTCCCATGAGGAAAGGCACATTCAGTCTTTGATTCAGTTCCGGTAATATAGAAGGCATATATGGCAGCACCTCAACGAGGTCAGGTTGGGTTCGCTCAACGAGCGCCATGCTTTGTTCAAAGGAATGCCTGTCTTTTAAGAAAAGACGCATGATGCCGATGACTTGGCGTTTTTTGCATAACTTAACCACGTTTGGCTTAATCGTGATGATGCCGTCCACCTTGAGTTCTTGAATAAGGTATATGGCACCATATTCGTCACTCGAGATGCCTTTGATGAGGTCAAGGTGCACCAAAACTTTCTTATTGGCTTTCTTGATATCTTTGATGAGCGGGGGAAGTTGTGAAATCTGGAAATCCATAAGCACACCGTAATCGTTGTCGCTTTTTAAGAACAGTTCCAATTTCTTGTGTGTCTTGACGGCTGGAATGATACCTGAATGGTTCATAGGGATGCCTCCTAATGATAGACGATTAAAGACAATAGATGTCTCAATCCTACTTTTTTTCCTTTGATATAGTGTCTATGGTTATTGCCTGGTTAATTACCTTGCTTGGTCATTCGCTTTTTCAAACAAGTGAATGATACCTTTATTATACCTCATAAGTCACTTTATAATAAAAGCCAACCGAAATACGCCCATTGGGCGCTGTTCGGTCGGCTCTTAATCTCTTACCAGATATTATGTTGTCTTAATTAAACCACTAATGTTAGCGTTTGTCAAATGTCTTTCCATTGTTTTATGTATGTTTATCTGCTGAACGGTTTGAAAGCATGAAATGATTTAGACTTTTATGACTGTATGGTTGGCCGCTTTATAGAGTCTGTTCATGATGGCTTCCTGATACGTATTTTCATGAAACGCCAGGGAATAAATATAATCTATGCCAAGCGCGTTCATTTTTCTAAGCGCGATATAAAGATTCGACGCAATGGTGATTTTACTGGTTTTCTCACCTACGTCGACTACAAAGGCGCCTTTGAATTTATCGGTCAGATCACTTGTGACGATGACACCCACTTTGTGGTTTTTATCAAGATACTTCTTGATTTGTTTGTTGATGTAATCAACGACTTTACTGGGCACGCCTTCTACGATGGTCATCTCACCGCTTGGAGCGTAGTGCTTGTATTTCATTCCGGGGGCTTGCGGAATATCGTCTTCTTGTAGGTAACTGGCAAGATCCACTTTATCCACAACTGTTTCAAGCATGGACTTCGTAATAATGCCAGGTCTTAAAATGACCGGGGTTTTCTTAGTGGCGTCGAGCACCGTGGATTCAAGGCCCACTTCCGCTTTCCCACCGTCAATGATGATGTCCACCAAACCATCAAAATCATCCAGGACGTGTTCAAGAAGGGTTGAAGAGGGTCGTCCGCTTATATTAGCGCTGGGGGCACAGATCGGTACGCCCGCAATGGAGATGATCTTTCTTGCGATGTCATTTGAAGGCAGGCGGATTCCTACGGTCTCAAGTCCGCCCGTGATGTTGTCTGGGACAGTGCTTTTGCGTCGCATGACCAAGGTGAGAGGGCCGGGCCAAAACGTATCCATGAGTGTTTTGACGTAGGGGGTGTCCATGTGGGCATACGTCGTGACATCCTCTTGGCTTGCGATATGCATAATCAAAGGGTTGTCACTCGGTCTACCTTTGACTCTATAGATGTTCTCAATGCCTTCTTGACTCAAGGCGTTTGCGCCGATGCCATAAACGGTTTCAGTAGGAAAAACGACGTTTTTCCCAGATAAAAGCGTTTCTTTTATATCGGTCTTGACCTCTTCTTTTAATAAATCGTCTTTTTTATAGAGTCTCGTATGCATAGGAATCATCCTTTTTCGTTCTAGTGTTTAAAGACACATTAAGTTATTAACTGAAAATCTTTGTGTCTTATACCTTTATCATATCATTTATTTATTTAAATCGGTAAGAGAGGTTTTATGGATTTAGGTATGGGCTTTACCCGTTATAACCTTTCTCATCTCATCCGCATGCGCTTCTGCGTCATCCTTGTTGCTGGCATCCTCAAGCCTTAAAGATAATGATCATTCCAGTCGAATCGAACGGTTTTCTTAGAATCAATGTCGTTAACTTTAGAGGACGTTGATGGTTTCACTCTTTCTTGCATTCAGGAGCAGTCTCGCGGTGTGTACCCACCTTCAAGTCCTCAAGAAAGGTCATGAATAGACTTCGGTTGATGATAAAATACGGTACGTCAGCTATGTAGACTTCTCCGAGTTCTACCTTATGACTCAGCTCGTCTTCAATCATTTCAAAGGACTTATAGAGTTTTAAATGATGAGCATTATTGATAAGTAGGAAATCTAATGAGGTCTAGGTGCTGAATCGGTTACACTTAATTAAACAGTTTTCTTAAGGAGTATATAAGACTCGATTTAATGATAACCTCTATTAAAATCGCGTCTTTAAAAAAAAAATACCCCCGAAGAATCAATATTAACTCTTCGGGGGATTATTACAATTTATCAAATTATAACCTTTTTTTTATCTTTTATCTTTCTAAGCGGCTTTTACGCTTGATTTTTCTACTTTAAAACCTAAAGTAGTAATTGCCCCTTTAATGTCGTCGATTGAGATGACTTCTTCATCAAAATTCAACTTTGCTTTACTAGCGTTAAAAAGTACTTTAATACTATCTGTTTCAACACCTTCTAAACCTTTGAGTGCATTTTCTATTTTTTGTAGACATGATGGACAAGTTAGTGTTTCCAATTGAATTTTTGCTGTTTTCATTTTAAATCTCTCCTCTTATATTTTTAAGTTTTAGTTCTTAGATTGTTGTCTTTCTCTACTACAATCATAGTTTAACATTGAAATACTTGATGATGATTGATATAGATCAACTTTATTGATTTATTCTTTTAATTTGTAAGAAAGCAAGCGCATACCGTTTAAAATAACCACTAAAATACTTCCTTCATGGACTAACATTCCGATGGACATATTCATCCAATCACTGAAGAATACACTTAGGAACAGAACAACTACAACACCAAGCGCAATAACAATATTTTGTACCATGTTTCTCGCAGTGGCTTTCGTGAGACCAAGTGCATGCGCTAATTGACTAAATTCTGAATGCATCAACACCACATCTGAAGTTTCAATTGCCACATCGGTTCCGCCTCCCATTGCAATACCAATGTCTGCTCTAGCAAGTGACGGACTATCGTTTACTCCATCTCCGATAAAAGCGACTATTTCACCTTTATCTTGTCTTTTTTCAAGATAGGCTGATTTTTCTTCTGGTAACATATGACCATGTGCTTCTGTTAAATTTAGTTCTTCCGCGATTATATCAACGGTTCCTTGATTATCGCCTGATAGTAAAATTAGATTTTTAACACCTAATTTTTTGAATTTCTCTAGGTTTTCTTTAACTCCTAGGCGAATTTGATCTTTGACTCCCATTAATACTTTTAATTCTCCGTCAACTGCGGTTAAAACAAGTGAATTTCCCTCCTTTTCTAATCGACCTGTTTCTTTCATTAATTGCTTATCTAATACAACATTTTCTTTTTCCATTAATGCAACATTCCCAACAGCTACGCGGTGCCCCTCAACATAGCCGATAATTCCGCCGCCTTTGACCACATCGGTCTTTTCAAGTTCGTAAGATTCACCATCAGGAAAAGCATCAAGTACGGCTTTAGCTAATGGATGGTTGGATTCCCTTTCGACACTTGTTAGAAAATCCAGTGCTTGTTTCGTCTTTTTACCATAAACTTTTGTTTCTGATCCTTCAGGTTTCCCGACAGTTAAGGTTCCTGTTTTATCAAAAATCATAGTATCTACTTTTGAAAAATCATTAATGACTTCACTACCTTTTAGTAAGATACCATTTCGAGCACCATTCCCAATTCCTGATACATTTGACACAGGTACTCCAATAACTAAAGCACCCGGACACCCTAAAACAAGAATGGTAATAGCTAACTCAATATTTTGTGAAAAAATCCAAACAATAAAAGCAAATACCAAAACAGCCGGTGTATACCATTTTGAAAAGCGGTCAATAAAGCGTTCTGCTTCTGATTTCGAATCTTGCGCTTCTTCCACTAATTCAATAATTTGTCCGAAAGTAGTATCTTCTCCTACACGGTCAGCTTGAATTTGAATTGTTCCATTTTCAACGATTGTTCCTGCAAAAACTTTCAATCCTTTTTTCTTGGTTGCCAGAAGAGATTCACCCGTAATACTTGCTTCATTTATATGAGCTTCACCGAGAGTAATGGTCCCATCAGCTGGAACTTTTGCCCCTGTTTTAACACGTAGAATATCATCTTCATCTACTTCATCAAGATCAACTTCTACAAACTCGCCTTTTTCATTTTGCTTTTCTGCGACTTCGGGAGCCATTTCAGTTAGCTCCTTAATAGCAGATCGAGTTTTATTTAGTGTTCGGGCTTCTAACCAGGATCCAAATAAGAATAAAAATGTCACAATGGCAGATTCTTCGTAATTCTGAATGAGAAATGCCCCAACTACCGCAATGGTAACTAATACGTCAATACTGACTACTTTTACCTTTAATGCTTGATAGGATTGCAACGCAATTGGTGCAACACCTAGAATTGAAGCAATAATTAAAGAAATAGTAAATACTTCCATATTCTCAAAAGCAAATCGGCTGGTGAAGGCCATCGCAATTAAAAGTCCACTGATAAGTGTAATCTCATTCTTCTTCCGTAATATATGACCTTGCATTTTTTGCCTCCTTTTCATTATCCTTTTAAATAGGTTTGATTGAGTTCCTCTAGCATAGTATATATTTCCTCATACCTTACGCAGATATCACAGGAACTTTATAATAATTTGTTATGTCTCTTAATTCTTTAAATTCCGTATTCAATACGTCTGATTAGCTTCATTAATTTTTTATTTGTCATGTCTTTTTCCTTTTTCTTTGATTTGTAAGTATAGTATAGTTCGAAAAACCATTCTTTCAATTGACCTATATCAAGTATTTCGGAAAAGATCATTTCTAGACATAAAAAAATCCAAAAGCATCATTACACACTTTTGGATTCTAATTTACTTTGTTTTCCCTTAGTCTGTCGCAAATAATAATTTTTCAACACTCGGAATATGGATTTTATTTTTCGCTAATGGACGAATGAGTCCTTCTTCTTCAAGCTCTTTGAATTTGCGGCTAATTGTTTCTGCTGTCGTTCCAAGATAAGAAGCTAAGTCTTTTCGTGACATGGGCAGTTCGAGTGTCGTTTCATCTTCAAATCCCGAATTTGTAAGATTTTCCAAATAATAAATAATGCGATTTCTGACGTCTTCAGTGCTGATTGAAGATGTTTGTTTTTGCGATTCTTGAAGTCGATTTGCCATTATCTTAAGAATCTTTCTTGATATTTTCGGATATTCCGTTAATAATTCATCGAAATTTTGCTTACTTATCGCACATATAGATGTCTCTCTAGTTGCCTGCGCGTAATTTTCATGATAACTTTCTTCTGAAAAAATTGTCCATTCACCCGTAAAATCACCCGGATTGAGTAAACGAATCAATTGTTCTTTCCCAGATTCTGCTAGATACGTAATTCGTACTTGGCCTTGATGAACAATATACAAGGAATCATCGAGATCGCCTGCTTGATATAAATACTCATTTCGTTTTATTTTTTTGCTATAAGCTTTTGATGCACATTTATCTTGCGATTCCTTATCTAAGTGATTAAAGATAGGCACCAAATTGACACATCCTAGATGATTTTTATTTTCTGTCATTTAATTTTTCCTTTCTTATTAGTAGTGACTAATAAACTGATTTATATACTAAGTTGTTAACTAATATTAACATAACTGGAGTGCTTCTATAAAAAATTAGCACCTGGGTTGTGTAAAATGCAAAGCGGTTGCCAATCTGTTTAATATCCCTTATAATTTTAGTATAAAATAATGAACTAACTAGAGATTAAGAGTATGGATACTGAACGCCAGTGCCATGCTCTTTTTTATTAGAAAGGACGATTCGATGATTGATTATCTCATAGTCGGTGGAGGCATCATCGGCACTTTTATAGCCCGTGAACTGTCTCACTATGATGTCTCAGTAACCTTGCTAGAAAAAGAAAAAGATCTAGCGCAGGTACAAACCACTCATAACAGTGCCTTGGTTCACTCTCCAGTAGTCATCACGCCTGATAAGGGGTATTTTAAAAGCAAATTTGCGTTGGAAGGTAATAAAATGCAGCGGGACCTTGTGGAAAAATTCGATATCCCTGCACTTAAAACAGGGGCTTATCTTCTCGCAATGAACGACGAAGAGTTTCAAAAGGCTAAAGAAATGGCTGAAGGCGCAAAAGCAAGAGGCGTTGATGAGGTATGCATCTTAAGTGGGGACGCTATGCGCAAAGAAGAACCCAATATAAGCCAACACGTTGTAGGAGGGCTCTTTATGCAAAGCGCCATGACAGTTGACACTTACACGCTTGTGAAGCGTGTCGCTTCTAACGCCACCATTAATGGTGTGACGATAAATACAGGTGAACAAGTCACTTCCATCACTCACAATGACGATAAAAGCTTCACCGTTCACACCAACAAACACACTACTTATACCACTCGCTATATCATCAATGCCGCAGGCGTCAAGAACGCCCTTGTTGCAAGCATGATCGAGAAACAAGTGCCCTACACTATGATCCCAAGGCGGGGGGACTATTTCGCCATTAAGAATCCCAGGGACACGCCACTATCAAAGATAACCTTGTATCCAATACCGGGCAACGTCACCAAAGGGGTACTCATCATTCCTCAACCTAATGAAACGGTCCTTATCGGACCTACAGCTAAAGAACAAACATCACTTTATAATAATCAAGTACATAAAAAAGGCCTAGAAGAAATCAAAAAAGACGCTAAACGCTTACTACAAAACATCCCCTACCAAAATACCCTTCATACTTACGCTGGTATCCGCTCATCCATAGACAAAAAGGATTTCTATATCCATGCGTCCTTAGAACATGATCATTTCATTCACGTAGCGGGCATCGATTCTCCAGGTGTAACCGCCGCCCCCGCTATCGCTAAATATGTGGTCAATACTCTCCTCATGCAAAAAGACACGCTTAAGGCGAAGCACTCTTTCGACCCTTATAACTATAAAGCTTAACCCATTTGGTTTCTACCTGTAAGCAAGGTATGGTTAAATTATTCTAGTCACTTTTTTTGAACTATTCTAAGAAATTTTTGGCAACCTATAAATTACGTCTTTTAAATCCTTAACTACATTTGCATCTAATGTGATATTTCTTTTATATTTGTTTTTTTTCGGTTGTAACTCACGATGTTCAAGTCGCCTTTAGCAGTATTTTTTTCACTACAATTTGAACTCGTAAGACGTAGTTAGACTAATAATTAGAAGTTTTAAAAGACCTTATATACTTTTAGGAATTCATCCTCATAAACTAAGGCCTCACCATCATCGATTAATGCTTTAACACCATTTCATCAAGGTTCATAGGCTTTACACCTCTATTGTAATGTCTATTTCAAAATCTTTAATGTTTGAGCACATCTCAAATGAACCTAAAAAATACCTGTAACACTTTGTCTCCATCGTTAAACACTTCCTAGATTTGTACCCTTCTGGGTAGGCATAAAAATACCCCATTTGTTTTCAATGGGGTTTTAGTGAATGAATCACCCGGTGAAGGGTGATTCACTCTTCTCTAATTTCTTTTGCTTTACCAAATGCAATTTTTGCGAGTACGGGACCAATCAATGCAAATACCAGTACACTTGCTAAAGTAATGTTTTGAATAGTGGCCCCCACATCCTGGTTCACATCGCTAAACGCCACATATGCGGCAGTGGCAAGTCCAATCGCCACCCCTGATTGCGGCAACATAACTAGTCCTAAGTATTTCTTGATTGCAGGGTCGGTTTTAACGACGGAGGCACCTATTGTAGACCCGCCGACTTTACCGATAACGCGTCCGACAATGTAGATAGCACCAATTAGTCCAACCGTTGATAACACACTAAATGATAAGCGCGCACCACTTATCGTGAAAAATAGAATCATAATGGGTGGTATGAAGAATCGAATTGTCTTTTCTTCCAATATGTAAGTTTCCTTATTAATTTGATTGGTGACAAAAGCCCCAGCAATCATCGGTGTCAAAATTGGCGATGCATCAAAGAGCATCGCAATGCCTACGGTAATGAATACCGTAATAATAACCACATTAAGATTTTTTTCCCCTTGTTCTCTTCCTTTTCGGATGGTCTTAGTTGCGAACCCTGAAGCAAAACCGATAGCCGCACCGAATAGAACACTGAGTCCAATTTCCTTCAATGGACCCCTGACTAATTCAGTAAAGTTCAAACTAAAATCCCCTTGCCTTGCAAACGTTATACCTAGTGAAAGCATCACTCCAAAAATAATAACTCCAACCGCATCATCGAGTCCCACTACGGGAACAACTGTCGAAGTCAGTGGTCCTTTGGTACGATGCTTGTTAATCACAGCATCATAATCGGCGCCGGCGCTGTAGCTGCGGCGATGGCACCCAAAATTAGGGCGATACTCGGTTCAGTGACCATAAGCAAGAGTCCAGATACGACCAATGTCGTAAAAAGAGCTTGAACAAGTGTAATTACAACTATCTTACTGCCTGATTTTTTTAACTTACCAAGCCACAGCTCATTTCCAACCTGAAACGCGATAAACCCCAATGCAACATAACTGATAATGCTCATATGGGCTAACTCTTCACTTGTCAGGAAATGTGTAATAGGACCCAGTAACAGTCCTCCTACCAAATAACCTGTTATATTGGGCAAGTTTATTGTTTCCGCTAATTTTCCAAACACAAGGCCTATCAATAACACGACCCCGACATTCAATATCAGCATCGCATATGAATCCAAAGGCACATCGGCTACCAACAACACAGTCATCACTCCCTACAAGATTCTCAGAGAACACATCTTGTAATATATTTTTGGAATATATACATGTTTTCTTTAATAGTATACACCAATTATGTATTATTATAAATAAATTCAGATAGTGTAAAATACTTAACACTATCTGTTTTATTGTTTTGAACGCGGCATATTTTTTAAGTTTCCTTTAAAAACAACTGAATACTTTTATTCTCTAGTTAAAGTAAGCAATAGCTTCTCAGCCACTTTTATACCATCTATAGCTGCTGAAACAATACCCCCAGCGTATCCTGCACCCTCACCTGTTGGAAATAAATTGTTGATGGATATACTTTGTAATGTATGTCTATCTCTTGTAATTCTCACAGATGATGAAGATCTCGATTCTACGCCTGTCAATAGAGCGTCAGTGGTATTAAAACCCTTTAAATCACGGCCCATTTTTGTGAATGCTTCAATAAATGCTGTGTTGATTTCTTCAGTGAATAGCCCTCTAAGATTTGCATACGTCCATCCTATAGGATAGCTTGGTAATACACTCCCTAACTCTTTTGTAATTTTATTATTGATAAAATCTTTTACTGTTTGGATAGGCGCATTATAATTCCTTCCGCCTAAATCAAAGGCTTTTCTTTCAAGTCTTCGTTGAAATTCTATCCCAGCAAGTGGATGATCGCTGCCAAAGTCTTTTTCATTCACTGTGACTAGCAATGCACTGTTGGCATTAACTTTATCTCTTTTATACTCACTCATGCCATTAGTAACCACCATACCTTCTTCTGAAGTAGAAGGTACTACAATTCCCCCTGGACACATGCAAAAAGTGTAAACGCCTCTTTTTTCTTTGGTTTGGTAGGTAAGTTTGTATTCAGCCGGTCCAAGCAAACGGTGTGTTTCTTTAAAGCCGAATTGAGCATTATTAATCATTTTTTGTTGGTGCTCAATTCTTAATCCTACCGCAAATGGTTTTTGTGTAATACTACAGTTGTTTTTATATAACATTTCAATGGTGTCTCTGCTGCTATGACCAATCGCTAATATACAATAATCAAAGTATTGCGTTTGATTATTAACGCTTAGGGTGACACCGTCATTTTTTGAACGTATATTAGAAACTTTGGAATTAAAATTAATTGTTGAGCCAAGACTGATAATTTCTTTTCTAATGTTTTTAACAACGTCTATTAACTTATCTGATCCTATATGTGGATTAGCATCATACAGTATTTCTTTAGGAGCCCCCGCTTTAACAAGTTCGTTAAAAAGCCACTTACCGTTTGGATCCTTTTTTCTATTTGTTAATTTTCCATCTGAATACGTCCCAGCGCCTCCTTCACCAAATTGAATATTAGATTCGGTATTTAAGACTCTATCTGTTTCAAATTTCTTAATAGTTTTGATTCTTTCATCGACTTCCTCACCGCGTTCAAAGACTGTAACTTTCACACCTGCTCTTGCAAATGTTAAAGCACTAAAAATGCCCGCAGGGCCAAACCCGATAATCGCAATTTTTTTGTCATTAGGATAACTATATTTTAAATGTTCTATAGAATTATTATTAAAAGTATATTTTGATACATTTGATATGTTTCTAGATAAGATTGCTTTTTCTCCTTGTACTTTTGCAAGCACATTAAAAACCAGCAAAATCTTATCCTTCCGTCTTGCATCGATTGATTTTCTTTGAATAGAATACTCTAAGAGTTTTTCTCCGCTTATCCTTAATTTCTTAGTGATGGTTTCTCGCAGATCATGAGATTTTTCATAAACTTTTAATTCTACTTTTACCTGGTTTATTAGTAACATATTTATTCTTCCTCCAAGAGATTAAACCTTCTGAATTTATTCTAACCAATAAGAACTCTATTCACTAGGCTGTATATACTATTCTTAAATATCATTTGTAAGATGTCGTTCTTACTAGTGTATGTTCTTTTGACTTAACCCTAATATCTATCGTAACTTATTCTTATTTGGTTTACATTATATTTCAAGATTTTCCAGTATTCATTCTAACATTTATTAATTTGGGGTTACTTAGTGGAAATTCTATTTTGAAATATTCGTTTGCCTTCTAAAAAGATTAGCATGAGAAGAATCAAAAAAGCAAAAGCCTTTAGTGATATTTAGATTTCCACGTCACTAAAAATGAATTGTATAACCTTTATAAACCTGGAAAAAGTTGTAATTTATGGTATACTATTAAATAAAAACCATAAGAAAGGATGACTATTATGTATAATTGGATTTATGCAAATCCGGTTTTAGCAGGATTACTAGGAACGTTATTTACCTGGACCATAACAGCTTTAGGAGCCGGACTCGTTTTCCCTTTTAAAAACGTGCCTAAAAAAATATTTAATATGATGCTAGGTTTCAGTGCTGGTGTAATGATTGCTGCATCTTTTTGGAGTTTATTAAGTCCCGGTATTCAGTTATCAGAAGATTTGGGAATGAACCCTTGGTTGCAAGCATCTCTAGGGTTTTTAGCAGGTGGAGGATTCATCTTAATAATCGATAAGTATCTACCCCATATGCATGTTATGACCCAGCATAAAGAGGGGCTCGAGTCTTCTTGGCGGAGAAGTGTACTTCTTGTCCTTGCAATAACGTTACACAATATACCTGAAGGCTTAGCAGTAGGTGTTGCATTTGGATATGCCGCAACACTCGCTGAAGGTAGTGCTGTCGCTACAAGTGCAATTGGTGGGGCAATCGCACTTGCACTTGGAATCGGGCTACAAAACTTCCCAGAAGGCGCCGCTGTAAGTATTCCTTTAAGACGTGAAGGAATGAGTCGCAAAAAAGCGTTTGTAATTGGACAATTTAGCGGCATGGTTGAACCTATTGCTGGTGTATTAGGTGCAGTCCTTGCAATCTCTATGCGAAGCATCCTACCATTCAGTTTGAGCTTTGCAGCAGGTGCCATGATTTATGTAGTTATTGAGGAATTAATCCCTGAATCACAAATGTTGAAAACTACAAAGATTGCGACAATCGGTGCCATGATTGGGTTTACAATCATGATGGTTTTGGACGTTGCATTAGGATAAGAAATATGGCATAAATTAATGTCTTAAACAATTTTTATATGGAGTGTTGTAATCTATAATCAACTTTGCTTAAATAGATGAGTAATCCATGTCTCTTGAGATAACTAAACCCATTATTGTGATCATTCAGTTTAATTCGGTCGTTTTATTTCAAACGTTTTAACAAGGCCATATTTTCAAAATCATCAAGTTCTTATTGGCTTTTCAACCCCAATACGTTTTTAAACCATTGGTGGTATCGTATGCTTGTGGTTCAGCCATTTGCATATTCCTTTTTAATCACATATAACGAAACCTCGCAAGCAATAACCGCGTGCATAAATTCTGATGATTTTGTTAAATTTCTTGGGAAATATTTATCCATTAGCTAGGTAAAATGCTTCTGCTAGCTCTTTTGTTTTATTGTGTATGTCATTCTTTGGTCTCTTCACATCAAAAGGTATGGTTTTTTAATTTGATTCATTTAAATAAATATCAAGAGCTCTAGACATGTTGATTCCTAGTAAATTAAGAATTTTATCCACTTCTTGTTTTGTCTTATCTTCAACGCGAACATTAATATACCCGCCTTTACTCAATGTATCACCTCGATAATAATGTAACACATTTGTGTTACATTTTGTCATTAATATAGTCGAATTATTTTATTTTACAAAGCTTCGTTCACTTGATAAAACCCAGATGATAAACACGAGGATTGCCTGTTGGTTCGGGCAATCCTCTATTTGATTGTTTGAAGATAGTTTTTTGACATCATTCTGTTAAATGCGTTTAATTAAATTTATCTGAAACTATATGCGATAATAAATATACTAAGAAAACGTTTGTATCGTAGACCACTTTACTATTAAAGATGGAACCTATGGCGCAAATATTTACCCCTATTAGGCGGTGTATGGAATGAGTGACAAAAACAAGACGATCAAGAAAAGATACAATCGAATCTCTAGAGTCTATGATTTGCTAGAGAAGCCTATGGAAGCCCTGTTTATAAGCAAATGGAGAGAAACGCTCGTAGATAAAATAGAGGGCAATAAAATTCTTGAAGTAGGTGTCGGCACAGGTAAGAATATCGCTTATTATCCTGAGGACTTAGATATCACAGCCATCGACTTCAGCAAAGCCATGCTTGAAAAAGCAAAGAAAAAGGTTAAGGACACTCAAATCATACAATTGATAGAGATGGACGTTCAGGCTTTGACATTCGCGGATAACACCTTTGATACAGTCATCACGTCCTGCGTATTTTGCTCGGTCCCTGATCCTATTAAAGGACTCAAAGAGATTAGGAGGGTCTGTAAGAATGGCGGGAAAATCATCATGCTTGAACATATGAGAAGCGATAAAAAAGTAACTGGAAAATTCATGGACCTCGTTAATTTCATACCGCTTCACATATGGGGCGCGAATATAAATAGGCGTACCATCGGTAACCTCGAGAAAGCCGGTTTCGATGAAGAAGCCATTGAATACCAGGATATATGGAGCGACATCGTCAAGTTCATAGAGATAAAAAACAAAAAATAAGTTCAAGTTCATATTTCCTTCATGATTTTGTGTTTTAATATAGATAGACTTGCATTTTAGAACTTTTTGAAAGCGAGGGGCATAGTCTATACAATAATAAACCACTTACACTCTTTTCAAGTATAAAACGTGTACACGTTTTTCACAAAAATGTATGTTTAATTTTTAAAATTTAAAGGAGGAATTTAATGAGTATCACCTATGAAAAAAGTACAGATAAGAATTTGAAAGAAACGATAGACGCTTTACAGAGCAATTTAAAGAACAATGGGTTTGGGGTACTATGGCACCTTAATTTCAAGGACAAACTAGAGGAAAAAGGATTGGAATTAAAAGATGATTATTTTGTATTTGAAGTGTGCAACCCCAAAGAGGCAAAGCAATTGCTGGACTTCAATATTCATATCGGAACCATACTCCCTTGTAAAGTGATTGTGAGAAGGGATAACGATAAGACTTACATAGGCATGATAAGCCCAGAAGTCTTAATTGGATTATTCAAAAATCCTGAATTGGATGACCTCGCAAAAAAACTAGATGCTTCACTCAAAGATTCAATCGATGCGTCTCTTTAATAGGCCTTCCCATCTAGCACTTTATTGAACACCGTTTCTAAAAGACACTTTAACAAGCATAGGAATGACTAAAGATTGCATTGCACCTCCATTGTGAATGAAATGGAGGTGCTTTTTTATTGATTTTAACGTGAAACTTAGGCCTCACTTGATCCGACCTGGTTGACAAATATGAGATTCAATAAATCTTTTTCCCGCTTTGCTAGAAAGTACTAATAACGCTGAGAGAGCATTATTTATCTATTAGAACAACCTAGCCTAATTAGTAAAAATACGATTTAAGAACCAATTATGTAAAGGCATATTTGGACATCTTAACATAGTTCTCTTATTTAGAAAAAACAGCTTCACTTTGAATTCTCTATTACGCTTTCTACTACTATTTGTATGTATTTATGCTACAATAAAAGGTGAGGTGATTAAATGAAATTTCAAGATTACACGTATGAAAGACCCAATATCGAAACGCTTAAGGACACCTTCAATACCGCTTTAGATGCGTTCAAAAACGCATCTAGCAAAGAAGCCGCATTAAACGCCGTTGAATCCATCAACAAGATTCGTATGGACTTCAACACCATGGCTAGTATTTCCAACATCCGTAATACCATCGATACGAATGATGAATTTTATGACAAAGAAAAAGACTTCTTTGATCAAAACTCTCCTATCATGAGTGAACTCGTGAACAACTACTACAAGGCTTTGCTTGAGTCACCGTTTAAAGAAGGACTTAAGGAAGACTTGGGCGAACTGCTTTTCAAACAGGCCGAAACGTCTCTGAAGACCTTCGACTCGAAGATCATGCCGCTGCTCAGAAAAGAGAATGAACTCAGTAGCAAGCACCAAAAGATTACCGCATCCATCGAGGTCCCTTTCAAAGACGACACGTACAATCTAACTCAGATGTCTGTCTTTAGAACCGACAAGGATAGAGCGGTAAGAAAAGCCGCTTCTAAAGCGACTGAGAAAGTGCTTCTCACCAAGGAAGAGGAACTCGATACCCTCTATGATGATTTAGTTAAAGTCCGTACAGAAATAGCTGAGAAACTCGGTTTTGATAATTTCATCGAACTCGCTTACGCACGCTTAGGACGTACTGACTGGGACAAGACTGACGTTGCAGGCTACAGACAACAGATCAAAGACGTTGTGGTCCCACTCAATAAAAAACTCACACAAAGGAAACGCAAGCGTCTAAACTTGGATACACTTTATCACTATGACTTGTCGCTTGATTACATGAGTGGGAACGCTAAGCCTAAAGGCGATAAAACCCATCTCGTCAAACAGGCCAAAGCCATGTATGAAGACATGAGTGAAGAGACTAGTGAGTTCTTCAACTTCATGCTTGATCGTAATCTCATGGACTTAGAGACTAAGAAAGGTAAAGCAGGAGGCGGCTACTGCACGATTATTCCTAACTACCAAAGCCCCTTCATCTTCTCGAACTTCAACGGCACTAAGGGGGACGTTGACGTCCTCACCCATGAAGCAGGGCATGCTTTTCAAATGTATATGAGCAGTCACCACACCGTACCTGAATACATGATGGCAGGCTTTGAAATAAGCGAGATTCATTCCATGAGCATGGAATTCTTCGCCTGGCCTTATATTGGGAACTTCTTTGAAGAGGATGAAGAGAAATACAAGTTCTCCCACTTGAATCAGGCTCTGATGTTACTCAGTTACGGAGCGTCCATCGATGAGTTTCAGCACGCAATCTATGAAACACCGGACATGTCCATTCAAAAACGCAAGGACTTGTGGCGTTCTATTGAGAAAACCTACTTCCCCTACCGAATCTATGACGACAATGATTATGGGGAGCGCGGCAACAGCTGGCAGACCATCATGCATATCTTCTTGGTCCCTTTTTACATGATTGATTATACCCTCGCGCAAGTTTGTGCATTCCAGTACTTCAATCGTGCGCAAGCAAACAAGGAAGAAGCCTGGAACAGCTATGTAAGACTCTGTAAGGCTGGCGGATCTAAAGACTTTAAAGCTTTACTCGATCTCGCGGACCTTAAGAACCCATTCGAAGAAGGCACTTTGAAAGCCATCATCCCTTCCATTGAAGCGGCCCTCAATAAAATAGACGACTCCAAACTTTAATCATGAAAAAACGCCCTTGATAAGCAAAATTTATCAAAGGCGTTTTTAATAGGTGTTCTTAAAATGAACTGTTAAAAATAATATGAACGACAATGGCGAGTATCGCCAAAGGGCCTACTGCCTTATGCCACAGAAAGAGCTTCTTGGTTTTAAGTTGCTTGAAGGTCTCACCAAGTGTAGCAGTTAGTAGCACCAATACAAGTGCGACGGTGCCTGTGAGTCGCAAATTGCCTTCAAGTATATTCAATGTTCCATGGGTGAGTGCAAAAACTAGGGCGAGTGCTCCATACAAGTAATGATACGATATTATTTTTTTAAATGCTTTGTTTTTAATGTGTCTTTTTATTCCGTTTGTGGCGGCCTACACTACAAATAGTGCGGTTAGAATACGAAACTGATATCTATACTTGATTTAAGGGGGGCGGCGAACACTACAAATAGTGCGGTTAGAATACCTGTAAAAGTTATCATTTGTGCCCCTTTATAAAAGTTTTATATTTTAGTATCGTCTACTACTGCCACTCTATTCTATTTCTTAGGGCTTCATAAAAAAGCCGGAGTCCTAAGACCCGGCTTGTTTGATCACGGTTGGAATGCACCGAATAGTACTAACCATGTAAGGAGGGTCTTTGCTACAAGAGATAGGATGATGTAGCCGCGTTCACCATAGAGATAATTCTTAAATTTCCCAATGCCCTTATACTGAAGGAACATATTGACAGGGAAGGTATTAAACGCTAGGAAATACGTGATTAAAATAGCCCATACGAATCCTGGTATTTGGCCCAAGTTTGGATTGACTCCGATATAAAATGCAATGGCGAGCCATGGGGCAAGGCCGATGATAGATCCGAAAATGAAGGGTAGCCAGTTCTTTTTACCTGACTTGTCAGTCCCCGAATTGAGCAGTTCCATATCAAGACCGAAGAAGTTCATCGCCGCATTTGCAAGCGCAATCAACGCAAAAACTGCGATGTCCCGAACGCCAAACAACGATGAAATAAGCACAATCATAATTGAAGAGCTAATAGCGTATTCATACCAGCGCATGCGATTGATGCCTTTTTTTAGGTCTGCTTCATAACTTTCTTTGTACGGATAGGCAATAATGAAATGAAAAACACCTGAAATGAGAAGAAAACTCGCGGCCAAGGGAAGAAATGGAAGTTCAAAAAGTGTATCGGTGGTGCTTAATACAAGGCCTTCTCCCTCTATCATTTCTAAGAAGTTTCCTACGACGGGAATGGTGAATGTGCGTGTTCCCTCACCATCGAGGTTCGGATAAATCAAAAAAGCGAAGAGCATCATGAGAGACCCTTGTACAAGGTGAACGGTTCCCATGATTTTGTTGAAGCGAATTAATCTGGGTATGGACAGTTTGTCTTTGGATGGGGCATTTTCTGCCATCAAATCACTCCTTTATTTTTAATAATTTTATTATATCACAATATATTTATAAAGTTAATAAAAAAGTCTAAAAGAGTAGTGCATAATGATATTAAGAAATAAAAGGACAATCTCACTTTGGTATAATGTAGTTATCATACAATACATACAAAGGAGTTTGCCCATGTATAGTTTACCATACTTACTTAAATTAGTCATGCCAGAAATTTAAGAAGTATTAAGAGAAAGTATGTCCTCTCTTCTGTCAAGCGGAGACTACTATGATCTCACCACGCCCTTGATAAGACACTCGAAGAACCCTCGAGAGGGTTTCTGCCAAACGTGTTGGAACGTATAAATTCACAGTTCAAAAGCTCAAAGCGAAAAAAACACTTTACTACCCGAAAGGCTCTCGGGAGCACACGCTCATGAAACCATTTGGAGAGATTTACTTCAAACGTGAGTACTACGTCCCCAAGAATGGCGTACGAGGCGAAGGCTTCTTCTTTGTAAATAGAAAGCTCAAAAGAATCGCTTAAGTGGCCATGGTCTGGCATTCACAGGTGATATCGAAACGTCCTTTACACTCGATCGGTTTCATCTCTCACAGACCATCAATCACATCTCAAAGTACCCAGGAACAAATAAAGGTTTGAGGCAACATGTCAAAGAATACATCAAACATTCCTTCAAAGACACGACAGGTTATCTAATAAAAACTTGGCCCGAAAGAAAGAACACAATCCTCGCGAAGCGTGAGTATATTTTGAACCAAATGCACGCCATGCTAATTCAAGGGTTCCAAGATTAAAAGGGTGCAGTATGGAAGACATATATCCCATATCTACGACTTTCTTTTTACTTGAAGAACCAAGTGATATACACGGCGCATAATAGAGAAACTGGCCAAATTTAGAAATTTGAGCGTGGGTAGATTTCGCCAAGACCTATTTTGAACAGAACACCCATTTTTTCCCTTCGCAAAATGTATAAGGTAATAGCTACATTCTTTGAAAAAATAATGTATTTATAAGAAATAAAATGTTCTTTTCAAGACAAGTGCTGATTTAAAATTTGTTTACATATCATAATTGTGTTTGCGATAGTCTTTACATAAATAAATTTTTAATACTATTTTTCAAAAATATAGATGATCACTGCCTTTAA
>Ga0306906_1000232_pt1 | contig 25251 bp, 34 predicted proteins | sample AntRauTorcE11897_FD_190405 | JGI IMG/M metagenome (GOLD analysis project Ga0306906, IMG submission 190405) | Saline lake microbial communities from Rauer Islands, Antarctica - Metagenome Torckler E11 #897 (v2) (version 2) | ecosystem: Environmental > Aquatic > Non-marine Saline and Alkaline >...
CAAAATCCCTTTACCATAGTTTACGCTATAAATATAGGTATGACCTTTCTTAACTTCAAGTACTTGAGGCACATCTTTTCTACTTTTTTTGGATAATTCTTTATTTTTATCCAAATCCTTTTGTACCCTATTGTATATGGTTGCTAATCGCATCAAGATAATCCACCTGTTTTTAAGTTCATCTCTAAAACTTTATGTCCAGTATTACCAAATCTTGTTTTACCGAATATTGCTTTTATCTGCTCTCTTGAGTATTCAGACTTAGTACCAAGAAACTTGTATTCGTACCATAACAATATAACATTCTCAGCTAACTGTTCAATGACACTTGACTCTGCAAGGTCGCTTAATCTAGGCTCGTTATCAAACTGTCTTTGTTCAACTTGTCTAGATAACTGTGAAGCTGCTACTGTTATAAAGTTATATCTTTTTTGCAACCAGTGATAACCTTTCAGTATATCTTCTATTTCAAATCTTCTACCTGATCTTTGTGATTTAACATTAATCAACTGCAAGAAGTCATCAATAATTATATCAGGTTTTTCTTCTGCAGAAACAATGTCCGTTATGGTATCTTCCATATTATCAATATCATCTCTTATTACTAGATTTGAATAAGCATGTTTCATTGAAGCAATAGCACTTTTGATCTTTTTCTTATCATCTGGTGTTAATTGCTTCTTTCTTATTCTCATTCTATCAATACCAGAATTAAGTACAATACAAGCCTGCATCATTTCTTCCGATGATTGCTCTCTACTATACCATCTGATTTTATAGCCAGCTTTTAACCAACCATCAACCAAGTTAACTAGAAGGGTAGTTTTTCCATGACCTGTTCTAGCACCTATAATAGTAGTATGACCTCTAGTCGCACCACCAGCTGCTAGATTGAGTTTTCTTAATGGAAATTCAATCACTCCTTTAGGATTATGAATCATTGACTCTGCTCCTTCCATTATCTTCTCTACTGATTTAGAAGAATTAGGAAGTAGTTTAGACAAGTCTTCAATAACTACCATTTGATTATGAAGAAAGTTTCTTATTTCATCGGGTTTTACGCTATCAAGATTAGCATATATCTTTTTAGCATTTATTCTTACTCGATGAACACAATAATCAGCATAAATATATTCAGCATATACTCTTGCTGTTTCCATATTATTTGCTGTTTCATACTCATCATATAAAGATAAGTCAAAATCACCTTCTTCTTTAGATAGATTCCTTTTTAAAGCAATCAATTCTACATCCTTACCAAGCCTGTGCATTTCTAATAAAACAGACCAAATAGTCCTGTTCTTTTCAGAAGTAAACATGGATGGTTTTCTTAATATATTAAATAATTCTGCTCTTGAATTTTCATTGTATATAACAGTACCAATAATATATTTTTGTTCTTTGGTTGTATCAGAATCGCCCTTTGTACCAAGAGCGCTTCTTACTACACCTTTCATCGTATCCCTAGAATAACGATTTTTGCTTGTCATTTATTTCGTAGTTAGATATTATTATTTCACTTGTGTTTATGCTTTCATGACTACTAGTGTATTTAACGACTATCTCTTTTATGAAGTATTTTTTGAACAATTTTCTTATCATTGGGTGATTATCATAAGTAATCATCCACTTAGATTTTTTGTTCTTTGATAGAATATCAATACTTTCTTTAAACTTTAAATGATGATATTCCCTAAATACATGACCATAGTAACTTGTACCATTGGCTACATAATAAGGAGGGTCGAAAAACCAAAAGGCATTATTTACATCTTTGTATTTATCTATTACATCATTTACATCCATGTTATAGATAACGGTATCATTTAGCTTTTTTCTGCTATATTCAACTCGTTCAAGTATATAATCATTATACTTTATATCTTTTGACATGGAAGTTCCAGGTCTATTGTTAAAGCTAGTGGTAATAAAAAAGAAATATTCTGCTGCCCTTTCGGTGTCTCCCATTTTAATCCTATACTTTTCATTAGTTATTTTATCTCTAATGTGATCATATAATGATTTATGCTGTATAAGCATTCTAGCTGATCTTTTAAATTGTTCAAATAGTTCTGATTTTGAACAAACATAATATAGATTAGCTATATCACCATCATAATCGTTAAGTATATTTATATCAGCTTTCTTTTTTCTAAAGAATACTGACAAACCACCAGCAAATGGTTCTATATATGTTTTGTGAGGAGGCATCATTTCTATTAAACTGGGAGCTAATGTATGCTTTCCTCCGTAATATGATATAATTCTTTTGTTACTCATCTTTCCAAGCTTCTATTTTGAATCCTTCTGACTCTATATATTTCATAGCTGACTTCACTGTTGGTGGAAATTCAAATTTTACATTCTTGTTATTTATCATAACATCATTCATCAAACAAGTAGATATAATACCAAGTGCAAATGAGACTTTGTGTTTATCTAGATTTGAAACATTTTCATCTATGTTTTTTACAATTTTTAATAACTTATCACACAACTTTGTATGATTTAAGTTTTCAAAATATATAAATAAATAAGAAGCTACTGCTTTTTGCAATACTCTTTCGTATTTTAATTCTTTTAAAAATGAGTTAAAGTATTGATCTATTCTTTCATGGTTTATTTGTGATGGGTTAGTTGATAAATCCATAGCATCTTGTAATGGATTTTCTTCATCAAGCAAATATTTGTTTATTTCCAGTACAATAAGTGTTAATAGTGCTATCGGTGCAGATACAATCATATAAAAAGGGGGGAATAATCCCCCATATAGTTTATTGAGTTAAAAGTAATACTTCCTTATTGAGTTTATTCTCAATCATGTTACTACTTGATTTTTTATGATCTAAAACATGACTAGCAACATAGGTAACACAGTTGTAAAGCCCCCACATATTTTGTGGAGACTGTTCTTTTATCTGTAAAAGAATCTGAGTCTTAACATAGTTTGGTATTGCCTTATTTGATAACATTTCAATAAAAGCATCCATCCTAGTTTTAGTAATTTTGAGCTTAGACATTCTCTCAAAATGAGAACATATTTTAAGAAAGTATCTGTTGGAATTATCTAAATGCTCTATCATTGATTCAACAACATCTTCAGGTTTTGATTGTCCAAGATGTTTTGTGCTTGAAGAAAATAATGATTTCATCATCATCATTCCATTACTACAAATAACTCTATAAGCAGAAAGTGATACTCTCAAACTCTTTGTAGTGTCATAACTATTTTCAACAGTTATCAAGGGCTTTAACAAATCTGAACCTAATTTTGTTGAAATAGACCTTTCTTGATCTACTATTAATTCAAACTTTGAATAAGAATTATTACTGAAAACCTTTCTTGGCTTAAAGTCTAATCCTAAATCATTTAGATAGTTTTGGACTCTATCTGTTACTAACTTATTTTTTATTAGTAAATACTTATCGCTTGTAATAGAGATAAGTTCTTTAGTATCCTCTCTGATTATCTTTTGATGACCAGACTCTTCACCAGAGTGAAGTATTGGTTCTACGGATACTGGAAAATTTAGTGCTTCGATTTCTTGTACCATGCTATTAATTCTATGAATTTTATTTGTGGTATATTAGCATACATTATGCCATTGTGTATTGCAACCATTACATCTTTGTAACAGATCAACATTGATTTTACATCACCCATTGATACAATTTGTTCTTCCATTATATCTTTTTTTGTTCTTAAAAAAGAAACAGGTAATATAAATCTATTTTCTGCTCTATTTTTTCTTCTAACTAATAATGGTATTCTTTCTTTGTTTGTGTTTTTTATTGTTTGTTCTAACGAAGATATGCAAGAACCTCTCCATGTTTTATCGGAATGCCACTTACATTCAGTATCAAACGGAATAAGCTTTTTTGCAGCTGGTGTTAGAATAACATCCGTTCCAGACTGACCCATATTTTGAGATAATATATCATCATCTTCTAATGGTGGGCAAAATATTGCTCTTAGTAAATCAACTACTTCTTTTTGTTGTTTTACTGCTTTGTTCTTTTTAGCTCTTATGCTCATCTGGAAACTCCTCGGGTACAACGCCTATTGTTTTGTCTAGGATTTCTTTGTACTTCTTTTCGTTTTCTTTAACATTGAATATGATTCCTTTAAGATAGTTTAAACCTTTGCCTGATTTGTTTAGGCTTTTTTTATAATATATTTTTAAGCCTTCAAAAACAACATCAGTTGGGATTTTACTTATACCTTGAAGAAACATATATATTGTTTGTTCAGTTACAGATTCAAATTTAGAAACTACTGAAAAAGTATTGACAATAAGGTCTTTTGTTTTATTATCATATCTTTTCAAGAGTTTTTTTGACTCTTTTTTGTAGTCTTTATTCTTGAAATCATAACCACAACATGGACAGTATTTCATAAAAATAGGGGAGCTTAAAAAACCCCCCTTTATTATTTAGAATGGGATACTGTCGAAAGGATCTTCTTCTCCTCCACCAGATGGTGCTGAACCATTACTGCTTTTATCAGAAGAAAGTTGATTTTCTAACACTTGCTTCTTATCTCCATTCTCATTTTGAATAGATCGAACAGCTTTAGTAGAGTTAATTACTACCCCTCTGTTGTTTTTCCAGCTATCTATTCCAAGTACAATGAATACTGGGAGACCAAGAAAGTTTTCTTCTGTTGGCTCAGGAATAACATCTACGCTAACCTTCTTACCATCATAATCAATCTTTTCTTGTTTTACTTCTACACCAAGAGCTTTGCATCCTTTGATGTAATTACGATTCATTCCACCACTGCCTTTAGAAAGGTTTCTCCACATAGTAGCACTTCCACTTGATCGGAATTTCTTTTCTTCAAGCAAAGTAGCTGGCTTATGCTCAGTTGGTGCTTTATCGTAAATGTAATTTCCTTCTTCATCTTCAGGAAAAATAGGAATATCTCCAATCTTTTCTACTTGAGATGATACTTCGTACAGGAAGTTAATAACCTGCATATCATCTCCAGTTTTTTTAGAGTGAATTTCTTTCACTTCAATTCCAACAATATGTGCTGGAAGAATAAGGGGCTTTCCATCCTCTTTAAATACTGGTGTTTTGATATCAGTATCTTCAAATGGATTATATACTTGTTTACTCATGAGCTTAATTGTTTTGATTCGATTGTAAATGAATGCTCCAAACTTTTTGGAACACAAAAGGACGCGCGTCCATATTTTACTCTTACTTTCTCACCTCTTAGTTGTTGTATCAGATGATTTTCTGCATCTTCAAGAGTTTCTCCATAACCAATAATATTAGGGTTTGTAAAATTGTTCTCTTCTGTATCAAGAGTTAAATCATCTATTCTTATTGAATAATGACGTTCATCTTCATTTTTATCGGGAGATGGATTGTACTCTATAACTAATGGTGAACTAGATAATATTGTTAATTCTTTTATTGTCATGTATTTATTTTTTAATGATAATAAAAAAAAGGCTACCTAAATTAATAGATAGCCTTCTAACTATACGAAATAATTACTTAAAAAGCAACTATTTGTGAAAAAGATTATATTACACTAACTCATCAGGGCCAGTTGTATTTGTATCTTCTTCATCTTCGGCTTCTTCTGAATCTTTTTCAGAATCTTCGGAACGAGGACTTCCAGCACCTGCAAGATATACGGTAGCTTTACCAGTATCTTCGGTTTCTTTAGTTCCTTCGATTTTCATTTCTTTTGCGACAGCTTCAAGAGCCTCGTAAGCCTTATCGAGAAACTCACCCTTCTTCTCGGAGGGTACTATAATTTGAGGACGTTTGGAGCGAGTACCGGAGCTTACATAGCCTTTCTCGACCATTGCATCGTACTGCTCTTGTGATAGTAATTCACTGTTTATGAGTTCTTGTGCGTCTTTACGTGTTAATTTTGCCATAATTGATTCCTTATTTATTTTTTGTGTACTTGTTTGTGATTGCTTGTATTCAATATAGAGAATTTTATACTCTATAAAAAACCTAATCTCTCAAAAAACTTAAAATATTAAACTGATTTATCTTCTTCTTCGTTGAGTTCCTCTGCTTCTTTTTGAAGTTTAAGAGCATTTTTGATTCTTTCTTTAACTTCTTTATAGTTATGACTATAAGTGTTATTTTCAACAAATCGGTACATTTTGTATTGAGCGTTAGAATCTTTTATTTGCTCTACCAATTTGTCTAGTTCTTTTATTTTTTCATCAGATACCTCTTCAATAGTTATCTTTTTGTAGATGTCATCTGATATATTCATATAGGTATTGAAACCTTTCTTCATACAGTCAGATACTGCTGCTTTTATATCGTTACCTAAATCAACTATATTTTCAGGTATTCTCTCTGTTCCAGCTTTAAATGCTATTCTATGAGATGCTGCACAAGCACCAATTCTCTTAATACCATTTTCATACCATTCAAGTTGACCTTGAACTACTACCCAACCTGTTTTAATAAACTCTGTATAAAGTTTAAGATTGGTAAAGCTCCATAACGGATAACTTTCATTTACTTGATTTCTCATATAAGCAAATTCAACATAATCCAAACCTGCCTTTTTCTTGACATGAGGTTTAGGAGTTTTCTTTTCTGACTGTTCCTTGTGTTTGTTTCTTATAGCTTCTTCAAACATATTAATAGCTTCAAATAATTCTTTATTTGAATTAGCCATTGCAAGTGCTTGCTCTCCACCTTTTTGAATGTTATCTGGTAGCATATTAGCTTTTAGTTAGTTTACCTTTGCATTTTAAACAATGTCTAAATGGGGGATGATTATAATTGCTTTCATAAGCCTCTCCACATTTAGTACATATATATAAAGTTCTTACTTTCATATCATTTTAAATAAGACCAATGGGTTATTGATGATTCTTCTTACCTTCTAGTAATGAACTTAGAGTTGCATACATGATTGTAACTACAATAGTTACATTCCCATTTATTATTAACGGGAACATTAGGCGTAACACCTGCAATCATTTGTTCAATAGCAAACTCTTTTGGAGCCTCTGGGTCTCTATCAAATTCTCCTATTGAGAACTTTTCAATACTACCTGATAACCCTTTCCAATATTGAAGTGCTTTTGGTTTAATTTCATCAATATGCCAGCAAGCTTCTTTAAACTCACCAGTATCTTTGTTGAAACCAACAATAGTGAAATCAATATCATAGTCAGGATATTCTTTTTCAAGTGCTATACAATATGTAGCTCCCTGAATAATATATCCATCTTTGCTTTGCGGACTCTTCTTGAAGTAACTAAATGATCTCGGATTCATTGTTTTCCAATCATAAACAGATATTCTTTTTGTTTTATGATTTATAAGAATGTTATCATAATGACCTTCAACAAGTATTTTAAATATTTCAAGAGATACTTTTTTCTCCTGAATTATTTCGTACTCTTCTTTGTCCTTATTTTGTTCTTTAATAAGCCACATCATTCCCTTTTGAACCTCATCATGGAATACTGATCCAATTCTGAATATCTTAAGGGTTTGGTAATCATGAGCCTTTGCTTCTACATCACTTAAATGATAAGCGTGTAGTTTGTGACATCTACCAGCACTTGATGCCCTAATCACTTTTCTATCTTGTTGCTCATTATACTCTTCATCGTTATAATGAACTTGTTTAATATAAAAGTGATAAGCACTCTCAGCGCTTACTATTGGACTTCTCATTGTTCCTCTCTGTATTGTTTTATGGCATCTAATAGTCTTTCTATATTTGCCTTTGCTGATTGAAGCTCATGCTCAGACTCTGTTATTAATTTCTTATTTATTAAAGCCTGGGCAGTCATTGCTTTATTCGTTATGTTGTTACACTCTTCATATAATGTTTCAAGTGTCACTTTTCACCTCTTATTTTGTATGCTATATTTTTTACCTCTGGTGTAACATACTCAATATCAGATACTTTTCTCAACATAGCCTTTATGCTGAAAGGTGCATCTGTCATTATTAAATATAATTCCACTAACAGTGATTTATGAGCAATTAATTTCTCATTTAATTCACCATTCTTTTTACTCATATGCTTTACCGTTTCTTTGGTAAAAGTATATCTTTCATTCTGGGCAACTTTTTTGTTTTTTTTTAGTTGCTCAATCTCTTCATCTTTTTTCTTAATGAGAGATTGCTGTTTTTTAATTATTTCTGCTAAATCAATGCTCATCGTAAAATGCTCCTCTAACAGTTTTTGCATTGTTACATTGTTTAATGGAAAACGCTTCATTCTCATCTATAAGAATTGAAACAACCGCTCCACAAGTATAGTGCATTTGAACTCTGCTTTTAAACTTGTATATTCCTTTTTCTGCATCCTCAATCGAAGAATTAAGATCATTAATCAGAACCTTTGAGGAGATGATGCTCTTGCATACTGGACATTGATTCACTCCCAGTGCAGAATCTACTGTTATTTTTCCCATAATTGTGTATTATCTGTTCTAGCTTCATTGTTTGTGTAAGATACCAAAGACCTTTTGCCATTGCTATTAATATGTATTCAGATAACAATGATAAATCTTCTTCTACTCGTAATACATCTTCATAACTTTCTTGCTGTGAAGTAAGTATTAACCTGTCCAAAAGCATCTTAATTGTATTCCTAAGATGCTCATCAGACATTTCGATTATCTTCTTTGATTCACCAGTTGAGTTATTTATGTGAATCATCAGTATCAATTAATTGAGAAACAACATTAAGAACATCTTGAGATATTGCTTCATTAATAAGAGAAGCTGGACCACAAGTTTCATCATGCATATAATTAATTAAGAATGCACAAATAATAGAACCTGCTTCATTATTATGTTTTTTTGCAATTTCATCTATAAACTTCAATGCTTCTACAATTTTATTGTAGGCAATATTAAGTTCTTTGATCTGCTCATAACTGATAATATTAAACAATGTTACAAAATCTACAAGTCTATCCTCTGAATCAATAAATTTGTTTATTTTGTCAATATTATCATCTATTTTCACTTTGAAGCTTCCTATTTTTATCACTTTTTCTCCCTGCCTCAGTTGTCTTTTGATTTCTTCTGATATATTCATAGCACTCTATGTCTAAATTTGAATGCTGCTCAAACAAATGTTCAAGCAGCATATATTCTTCGTTAAACTGTTTTGCTGAATCCATTCCAACCTGTTTTACGTTCCCACTCACGGAGCTTTTTAAACTCATTTGGTGGCTGAAAGATTGCTAATCTTCCATGATTAGGTGCTGATGAATCTGTGAAAACTTGTTTAAGTCTTCTTCCCAGCCAAATACGATCAGCAGTAACTAAATTACGCTTTTTCTCTAGCTGTTCAAAATGCTTAAAGAAGTTTTCTTCCCTTAGCATATCAAAGTCATCGTTTTCGATAGCCTTAGTAACGATCTCAAGCTTGGTGTCTTGAAGTGCTTCATTGCTATTTGAGTAATTCGCCATCTTTATCTCCTTTTAGCTTATTGTTGTTTTTAGTTCTGCCTAAGATAGTTTCTAAGGCATTAGAAATGTTTGATATGTAATCAAATCTATTTCTGATTGCTAGTTCCATTATATATGGTTCAAGATTATACATAATAAAACTAATTCTAGATAGAGCTGTTTCTCTATCCATTTTTTGAGTCCCGTTTAGTTCCATTTCAAACATATCAATATTATCATTAACCTCATAGAGAGCACTTCTTTTGGTCTCTTCCATGATTTTAATCATCATATTAACATAGTTTTCAATGTGTGTATCTTCCATAGCAGCTATTGGCATTTTTCTACCGCCTTTAGCTTCATGTATTCTAACATAACCTTTGCTATTCTTGCTAGGTGTTATGCTTTTAGGATGCTCTTTATCTTCTGTCAATAACCATTCAAGTTCATTATCCACTATAAATACAATTTTAGTTCATATTTCCCGTTTTTAACTATTTCTTTAGCTTCTTCTTTGCTTATGATATTTATAAGCTTATCAGGAACTTCTGAAGTTCTTTCAATAAATATAGCAAGTACTTCATCATCACTTAATGAAGTAACATTCTTTTCTGAGCCATCTATTATTATTGATAAATTTCCATCCCAATGAAAACCTATTTCTTCTTCAAGGAATAATTCACAAGCTTCTTTCTTGTTACAATTCCTATCAATTAAAATGATTTCTCCAACAGATACTCTTTTTATACTACTCATAGATTCTTTTCTTTCTAAATGTTATAGAGCCTTCTTCGTCATCAATATCTATTGTGACATCTTCATGCTCTGTTTCTGTTACTGGATCTTCCATAACAATTTTATAGTCGGGAAGGTTGTTTGTTATTTTCCTAAAGTCAGATAATTTCATTACTATTATTTGACTTGTTGTTAGTTTAGTTTAAAGTAATCAATTTGTCTTATTTTCAATACAATACTATATCTAAGAGTGTCTCCATTCTTATAATATGTCAATGTATCTCCAACTCTAGCATAAGATAAAGGTCTATCAAGAAATCTTTCTCTTATTACTATACTTTCAACATTACCATCTGTTGAGTAAGACTTTACAAGATGCTTTTCTCTTGTACATCCATTCATAAATAGTATCAAGAATACCACAGTAATGAATGCTATAATATTAAGCTCTTTATTATTCATATCGTTTAGTTTAAACGTTAATGTTATTGTAATGATTTTCACTACAATATAAATTGAATAGCATACTATCGGTCAAAATAATATGCAAGGAGGATTAATAATGCTTATATAGTGGTTGTAGTAGTGTGAAGTATAGTATCCCCTCATATTACTACGCGCACATGTATGGTCAATTAATAAATAATAAAATTATAAATATTAAATAGTAAATAGCTGCCTATTGTATTACAGCCTATATTATTATATATTTATTATTATTAACTACATTAAAAAAAGAGTAACATTTTACTGCTACTCTCTTTAACGCTATTTATATTTTCTTACAATGTTCTGAATACCGATCATTTCAATACCAGTATCGGTCATTTCATCCCACTGCTGGAACAATCTCTTAGCCATATGGATGTTTCTTATTCCAGTTGCGGCTTGATAGCCTATGTCATAAAGAAATTGCTTTGCAACTCCATATGATACATAATCACCGTGTTTGTCCTTTAGTATCATTTCTAGAGTAGCTGCCATTCTATTGACAGTATTAGAGTTTTCACTAAAGTAATCACTCTCACTCATTCCCGACAACTTTAAAAAGTCATTAAAGTAATCCTTAACGCTCTTGTTCTGTTTGTTGGGCTTTGGCTCTGTCTTGTTATCTCCTAGTTTATCTTCAACCAGGTCCATCAATCTAGAGAGGTTATCTTCTAATGCTTCGATCTTTTCTTCGTTAGTCATGATAATTATAAGTTAAGTTATAGATTAAATCAAATAACACAAAATATTATATAACCAAAAAACACAAAACACAAATGTGGAAACCCCAATCAATAGGGGTGGTATGATATATAAAACACTCATAAACAACTTACCCTATTTTTTTGGTAGTTTTTTCTATATTCAATCAGAGTAATCGCTTCTATTACTTCTATTTCTTTCATTATTATTTACAAGAAATACAAAAACGGTACAACCACTGAAACTATCATAACAACAATATTAATCTTCCTCATTATTTTTTTCAGAATTTATAGTAATAGCTCCTGATCCCTTATACTACTCTTCTAGTTCTTTAATTTATCTTTTTGCTTTTATATAAGAATCAAACTCTGGTTAAATACGATGCGTTGAATTTACTTTGTTTCTATCATATTCATTGCTCATTAAGATTATTTTTATAAAAACGTGAATTTTTATTTGACTCTTGCAATATAATTATAGATTTTTGAAAAAACACTATATAGTGTAAAAAAGATAAGGGTAATTAAATTTTTAGCCATCTTATCAAGTAGTACCATTGGAGATAGTAAAGATACACTAATGGGGGAAAGGGGGCTATATCATTAAAACAATAAATAATATGAGTAATCTAGTAAAAATGAAACAAGACAAAAAAGATACAGAGCGTGAGATAAGCTGGAGAATTGATGATTATCTACGAAACAAATCAGAGCCCGAAAGAATAGAGTTTCAAAAGAAGGTTTGGGATTCAATAGATAGCAACGAAGAACTTGGTAATGATTATGATTCTCTAACGGATTCAGAAAAGAAAGATGCCCTGTGGAGGATGCATGGTAAAACTCATAGATCAAAGATATTTGACAAAGAATATCCTGGCATAAAAAAGATACTCATTAAGCAAATTAAAGATGGCGATTATTAATCACTCAAAAGCCCTAAGCAGTATTCAAATTAAAAATGATACTCATTTTATATTTGGTAGCTTAGACCCCTCAATGAAGGAAAAAGAAAAACTTAAACTTGCTATTAAGTCTTTTAATACATATTTTAAAGCTATTGGTCAAGAAAAACCTGAAGTACTATTTAATTGGAGAAAGGTATCAGAAGAGAGTCAATGGGTACTAACAGATGATTTAAGAATAATGCAAGTTCTTAAGCTAACACTAAAAGGTACTCGTACTGATAGCAGTGCTTCTTATAATAAGGGTGTTGTTAGGTTTTGTAATGCTACCTTTCCTATAAATGAGGGTGTTTTTCTTGATAGTGAGCTATATGAGGAAAGGGATAGATACAGAATAACTAACAAGAACGTAGAGTATGATAAGAGGTTAAAAGAAAGGGATAAGCCAACCTTTAAAGAAGAAAGATTTGTTTCGTATATTGCTCACGGGAAAGACCCTGCTGAAGCATATATGAAGTCATTTAGTACAAAAAACAAAGATTACGCCAAGATGTCTGGTAATAGGTTACTTTCACAGGAGAGAATAAGAGAGTCTGTTAATTCTAAAGTAGAGAAGTTGATGGATGAAGAGGGTGTATCTAAAAGATACATTCTTCAATCATACAAAGATTTGATAGATCAAGGTCTTATGAATATAGAAGATTGTGGTTCTGCTGTTAGAGGAGCGCTACAAGACCTTTCTAAAATGCAAGCTATGTTTCCCGAAAAGAATACTGAAAGGGCTAATGTTTCAGGTGTATTTGAGGAGATACCAGATGCTGAAATTGAAGAAATAGAAAATACCGAACAAAGAATGATTTCAAATGAAGGGTATAATGCAACGCTCGATGGAGTCTCCACAGGCAGTAGGAATGAAAGTAGTGATATGGAAGAAGATGATCTTCTCGGTGGATATGATAATTAACGATTGTAAAAATACTGTATCTGATAGTTTTATGAAACAAATAAAAAAAGATTATATTGAATCAGGATATAGTAGTTGCCATTATTTTGAAATTGATAATTGTGGAATTTTCTGTCCAGTAGGTATGAACTAATGGCTAATATACATATAGGAAACATATCTAAAAAAGAAAGGGTTCTTATCAATTCAATGAAGAGTCCTATTAATTTTGGACAGTTGTTTCTTCCGAAAGATTTTAGAAAAGATACTGCTTCTTTTTATCATTATGAAGTAGCAAACTTGATGGATAACAAGTTTAATTTAAAGCCAACTATTTTTATGTTGCCTCGTGGTCATGCTAAAACAAAGCTTACACAAGCCTCTATATTAAAAGATGTTACTACTTATGAATACGATGATGGAATAGTAAAAGAGCCTTTCTATGTTTGGGTTGCGCAGAATAAAACCCAGTCAATGCGTAACGTTAACTTTATTAAACAGCATATAGAAACAAATTCTAGGCTACGTTATTATTTTGGTGATTTAAAAGGAACTGGTAAATGGACTCAGGAGGAGCTTGATTTTAAGAATAAAGCATCTCTTATATGTAGAGCTGGTATTCACGGTATTAGGGGATTGCTTAAGGATTATTTAAGACCTAACAGATTTGTTCTTGATGATTTTGAATATGAGGGTAATGTAAAGACACAGCATAGTAGAGATATGAATAGTGCTACTGTTACAAGTGTTATTTTACCTGCATTAGACCCTGAAATAGGAAGATTACAAATAAACCAAACGCCAGTACACTATGACTCTTTTATTGTGCGCATTGCAGATGCTCTAAATGACCATCTTAAAGAAGGGGGTTCGCCTGAAGAATTTCAATGGATTGTATATAAGAAAGCAACGTCTATTGAGAATCCATTATGGCCAGAGTATTTTGACAAAAAGAAATTATATAAGACAAAACAAACTCTAAGACAAGCAGGTGAACTCCATAAGTGGTACCAAGAGTACGAGATGGAGGTTACCTCTTCAGAAACGTCATTGTTCGGAGAAAAAGTAATAAAGTATTGGGATGGTCATTTAGTGAAAGAAAATGGAAATTCATTTCTTGTAATTGAAAAATTAAATGGTAAGGTTCTTAATGAAACTAAAAAGGTATTTGTTTATACATTTATTGGATGCGACCCTGCTAGTGATATAGAAACCAGAACATCTTCCTACACAGCGTTTGTTACTATTGCCGTTGATTATGATGATAATACATATCTTGTTGATGAGTATAGAAGCAAAAATATGCCAGATATTGCACTTGATGGTGATGAAGATGAATTTGGTATAGCAAACAATGTATTAAAGAAAGGTCAGTTTTTTAATATAAGAAGAGCTGGTGTTGAGAAACACGCAATAAGTAGCGGTGTTTTTAATGGAATAAAAGCACTTAAAAAGAAACATGGTTATTATAGAAAAATAGCCGTTACTCCTCTTTCTCATGAGGGAATACCTAAACTTGATAGAATTTATAATGGACTGATAAATAAGTTTAGCAATGGTCAAATACTCATAAAAGAAAATCATTCAGCAATAGAAAAAGAGATAAAGCAATTTGGTGAATATTCCAAAACTCTTGATTTATTAGATGCTTTAGAAATGGCTGAAAGGGTTGCTTACAGACCAAAAGAAAGAGTTGAGGAGAAAAAGAAACCAGCTACCGACCCATGGGAAGTAGATAAATTTTATAATTCAGAACAATACCAAAACTGGAAAACAGTATGAAGGAATCAGTAAAAAAATGTCATAGTCTATTTAATAGAGGGAACACAAGGGGAAGAGATTCTTGGAGAGCCTCTTCTGAAAGAGGGTACTCTTTCTTTCTTGGAAATCAGCTAACAAAAGATGAATACAATGAGCTGAAAGAAAAGAAAATGCCAACGTTTATAGTAAACAAAATGACTCCACAGATTGAGTTGATGGTTTACTTTTTAACAGCGAGATCACCTAGATGGCAAGCTGTTGGTTTTGATGGTACAGATAGCGAAGTAGCGCAGCTTCATGCTAAGGTTGCTCAATATATATGGAAGATAAGTAATGGAGGTACTCTATTCGCACAGGTGGTTAGGGATTCTCTAACAAAATCTATTGGATATGTATCAGTAGGTATTGACCCAAATAAAGATAATGGAATGGGAGAAGTAGTTCTTGATACCTTAGAACCATGGGATGTATATGTTGACCCAGCTAGTAGAAATCCTTTCTTTACAGATGCTTCATGGATATTAGTATCTAAAGAAAAAACAATGGAAAGCGTACTACTTGATTTTCCTGAATTAACAAAAGATAAAATAAGAAAGAATGCTGGATTAGAGGCTTCTGATTCAATGAGGGTTGATTTTGAAACACCAACTCCGCAGCATACTTATGATGTTGATGAAAAGCCAAATGCAGAAGGAGAAGATAACGAAATAGTAAGATACTATGAACTGTATCAGAGAACAAGGGAAAGATACTATAATGTTTTCTACAAAAAAGCAGATAAAGAAGGAGCAAAGGTAGTTAATAGAGTAGTTACTGAAAAAGAATACAAGAGATTATCAGAACTTGATGAGTTTAAAAAGAGGCTTGTTGATTCTGTTGATTTCTATAAAGATAAATGGGTTAGAACAAGAATAATTGGAGAGCTTGAGATAGAAAACAAAACTAAGCTTCCAGGCAATAGCTGTCCTATTATTCCTCTTTGTTACAGGCATACTGGTAACCCATTTCCAATGTCTGCTGCTATGGATTTAGTTGGAAAGCAAGAAGAGATAAACAAATCTCATCAGATAATGATTCACCACGCCAACTTATCTTCTGTTCCTAGATACATGGCAGAAGAAGGTTCAATATCTGACCCAAAAGAGTTTGAGAAGAAGCAATCTACTCCAGGCTCTGTATCTACTTATAATCCTGATAGTCAAGGCAATCCACCAACACAAATTCATCCATTACCACTTAATTCTGCATTTTATAATATTAGTAGAGAAGGTGTAAATGATATGGAGTATCTTAGCGGTATGTCTGGTTATATGATGGGGCAAGGTGATTATAGCGGTAGGGAACCATATAGAGGATTACTGGCTATAGATGATTTTGGTACTAGGAGAATTAGAGGATTTGCCAATAACAATATAAATGAGTTTCTTAATAGAGCAGGAACAGTATGTGATGAATATGCTAGATACCTATATTCTACCGAGAAAACAATTCAGATAGTTTCTCCTGAAGACCCTGAATCAGTAGAAGTATTTCATCTTAATAAGATAGGAGAAGAAGAGCTTACTAAGTTTTATGATGACGCATCTACCAATTATGATCTTACATTTGTATCGGGTTCTACACTTCTTGTAAACAGATGGGCGGAGCTTCAAGAGTACATGGGATTATATGAGAAGGGTATAATTGATTCTGAAACAGTATTGTATAAAACCGATCTTCCTAATAAGAAGGAGATAATGAAGAAGATTAGTAAATTACAACAGCTTTCTTCTCAGGTTGAACAATTATCTCAACAACTTGAAGAGTTGTCTAGCAGAAATAAAACTCTTGAAGATCAAGTAGTAGCTGCTAAGCTTCAAACTAGAATTGCTAAGGGAGAAGGTGAAATAAAAGCAGAAGAAGAGGCATTTATAGCAGAGATGAAGCAAGCTATAAGAGAGGCTAAACAGCAAGGCAAGAACATTGAGAAGTCAGTTAATCTCAAATTAAGAGAGATGGAGCTGGACACAAAAGAAAACAAACAAGAGTAAAACACTAACAAAAAAACACTTGAATTAAATAAAAGGTATCTATATTATGTCAGAGAAAGCTACACTATCTTCTTCCGTTAATTTTGACTCGGAACTTGAAGAAACGCAACAGGAACCTGAGTCTCAACAACAAGAGACAAAAGGTGAAGGCTCAAAACAGGAACAGAGCAAAAGTGATGAAGAAGTAAGAACACAAGAAAGCACAGCAGATGAGTACGATATAAGCGATTCTGCTATTGTTCTTTTTGAAGATGAAGATAACATTTTTACTTCAGAAGGAACTATTCCAAAATCTTCTATTGAAAAGAAGGATAATTCGGATAGTAATGATAATCCCGAACCCGAAGAAATAAAAGACAAGATTTTTGGTAAATTTGAATCTGTTGATGATCTGAAGAAATCCTATAAAGAGCTTGAGAAAAAGTTAGGCTCTCAGGGAGAAGCAGTCAAGCAGCTAAAAGATTTAGAGCCAGTATTGCCACTCATGGAAGCAATGCTAAATGACCCTAATTTCCTTGATGTTGCAGATGATTACTTCAGTAACCCTGAAACTCAAAAAGAAGCAATTCGTAAGAGTTTAGGATTAGATGAAGACTACGAGTTTAATCTTGAAAATGCTTTGTCAGACCCTAAAAGTCCTGACGCTAAAGTATTAGAAAAGTTGACTAGTCGTCAACAACAGCCAGCAAAGAAACAAACTAAACCAAAAACAGAAGAACCTAAAATATCAGAAGAGAAGAAAAAGGGTTTCATGGAAAAGTACGATTTAAAAGAAGAATCGTACAATGAAATGCTTGAAAAAGCCAAAGACTACGAAATAACTTTAGATGATATTTACTTTTTAATGAATAAAGATAAAATCTTATCAGATAGAGAAGAAAAAGCTCAAGCTGAAATTAAAAAGCAAATGAAAAAAGCTAAAGAAGTTGGTAGATCAGCGGCAAACTCCGGTGGCAGTCCTGAAAAATCTCCAGAAGATTCATTTATGGACGCTATTGGCTCTTCGGGTGGCGGGTTATTCGATTAATAAATCATTATTATGCCTAATCTAATTAAATTATTGGGTTTGAGCCATACAGGTCATCTGACCGATACTGGTGAGATTCCACAGAACGAACTAAGACGAAAGTTTAATTTGGGTTCAAATAGACTTTCATCATTGTCTCCATCTAGAGACCCATTCTTTACCATTGTATCAAAAATGCGTAAAGATAATACTGATGACTCTGAATTCAAACGACTTGAGGAGCGTGAAACATGGCATCGTCGTTACTTTTATGTAATGGGCGGTGGTGATATTGCGTCAGTTGCAGGAACTACTGGTTTTTCCAAAGCAGTTTGGGATGGATTTGTAGAGAAGGATGCTGCTAATGGAATTAGCGCATTAGAAGTAACTACTGATTACGATGTAAAAGGTAGATTCACTCATCAATCACTTCAAGGAAACAATGATATTTTTGATAAATTAGCAGGAAAGCCACATTTTCTGTTTAATAATCAAATTATCCGTATTCCAGTATCAGCATTAACAGATTCAAATGTTGTTGTATGGTCTGATACAATGATTGTTAAGATCGTTTCCAACCCAGTTGATGTAAGTGGTGAAGATGGTCGAGTTAAGTTCGATGCAATAATCATTAAAAAACCCTCAACAGCAATTCCAGCAAATGGGGTAGTTGTTGTTGGTGGTGCAAAAACTGGTGCAGATGCTACTACATCTACTTCTGGTGATGTTCTTATTCCAATGCGGGATATGCAAACACCAGTAACAGCACAGACAAAGCGAAGAGAAGATCGTTGTCAGGTTGTTGGTAGTAGCTACACTGAAGCAAGTGGATTGCCAAACACCACTTACGAGAATAAACTCAGTGATACATTTGGATACACTCAGATCTTTAAGACTGATTTAAGTATCTCAAATACAGCATATGCAACTATGCTGAAGTATCGTCCTAACGAATACAAAGATCGTTGGAGAAAGACACTTTTACAGCATAAGAGAGACATTACTCTTGCTGGTTTTTGGAGTGTACTTTCCAAAATGGATGAAGATGGTAAATTGAAGCGTACAACTCAGGGAATGATTGATTTTATTCTCAACAATGGGTTTGTATTTACGCTTGATGCTGATAAAGATTATGATGGATTCCTTGAGGATTTGTCAGAGTTTTACCATCCTGAAATAGCACAGGAAAATGGTCATCTTTTCCATGTTGATACAGCCACATTCAACTGGTTCAATCGTTTGAATAGCGGTTTCATGCACAATACCTTTAATGGTAAGTCTTATTACTCAGTAAACTTGCAGTTCATGGGTATGAAGAAGTTTCAAGGCTTCCATATCATGGAATTTTCAACTCCTCACGGAACATTGAGAATGACAAAAGATGTAAACCTTGATGGTACAGGTATCAGAATCGTTGGTGTTGATTACAACAACGTGTTCTACCGCCCATTAGTTGGTAATAGTCTCAATCGAGATACTACCATCTACATGAAAGTAAAAGACATTGCCCATACTGGTGATGACTATAGAACTGATCTTGTACAGTCAGAAGTTGGTTACGATTTCCGACATGGTGAAACATTTGCTATTTGGAAGTAATGAGCCTGTATAGTAAAATACTATCCTTATCTCCAGGAATAGAAAAGGAGGATGCTTTATCTTTTTTAGAGCGAGCATCCTCTCTCTTTCTATCTTCTCTACCAGAAAAGACTGCTAGTAAATTTTTTAAGCAGTTTGAAGTAGATAATACTGGAATTGAATGCGGTAATAGGTATTCATTTGTTATAAGAGGAAACTATCAGTGTAGAAAAATAAGACTAGATTTAGCAAATTTAGCAAAGGATGAGAATAGTGTATATGGAGTTGACAAGTATGATCCTGTATATTATTTTAAAGATGGAAATCTTTTTGTATTTCCTGAACCAACAGAGAAAGAAAAAGCGTTTGTTTCAAAATTCCCATCTATTAGTATAGATAAGGACAATCCACCTGAAACAATACCCAATATTCCTAATGAAGCAGAGCCAATCATAATATATTATGCTTCTTTCTTTTCAAACCTAAAGAAAGCACAGCAGGATAGAATAGAAGCCTCTGGATTAACAAACAATATAGATTCATTGATGAACGATTTCAATGATTCTTTACCTAATAAAATAGAAGAAGTTAGTTTTGAATTTTCAATACAAGCTCCTGAGAAGCCAGATATTCAGAATCTTGTATCGGAAATAGATACTGAAATTGATTTACCTTCATTTGATCTAGAATTTAGTACAGATGAAATTCCAAAGTATGAGCCTACAACTGCAATAGAGCCTAATGTTGATTTATCTGAATCAGAAAACGCTCTTCAAAATGCTAAATATTTTATAGGTTCTATTGGTGATGGTTCTACACAGGAAATACCCGAAGGTGCTTATTGGTTAGATGATGAAGATCCCGAAATGGTATCTTCTTCTGTTCAGTTAGCAGCTCAAGAAGTAAATAGGGCTAATGGTTATAGTAATTCTCAATTACAAGCACTAAAAGCCTATGAACAATCAATAAATAATAGATTTGCTGAATTTAAGGCTTCTATTTCTGCTTATTCTGCAGATATTGATGCTAGGGTAACTAAGCTTAAAGGTAATATAGAGAAATTTAGTGCTGAATTAAACTATGTTATGTCTAAAGCCGATATTGAACTAAAGAAGGAGTATCAAAAAGTTAAAACAGACCTTGATGTTTACATGGCAGAACTTAATGCTTTCAAAACTATTGTTTCTTCTGAAATACAAGAGTATCAATTAGAAATACAGCAAAAGATACAGATATTTAGTTCTAATCTTAACAAAGCATCATCAATACTTCAATCAATAAATTCTATATCAACAAAGTTTCAGCTATTATCAACTAGCTATCAATTTTCAATATCAGAAGCAGAAAGAATGTACAAAATATACATTCAAGAATTTAAAAACTATATAGGTGCAGATGATGCGAATGGAAGACTTATTCCTGACAGTAGAAAGAGATAAATCTCTTGGAAGGATTGATAGAAAAAGCTCTATTGAGCATGTAAATGATGCTTTATTGGAAATTAACAAGGCTACTTCTAAGTCATATGAAGAAATAGTTGAAGATTTTGATGAACAATTTATTGAGTTATCGTATATACCAATAAAAATTAATGAAGTTTCTATTGGCAGTGATGATAATTTTACAACTCTAAATAAAATGCGCCATGCTTCCAGAGCAGTTAAACAATTTGAAGAATAGGCATCGTTATGAAGTAGATTCTGAGGGAAATATCATAATCTATAAACATGATGGTGAAAAGTTTGTAAGATTATTTGATCTTGATGAATTGGGAGATATACAAATACTTGTATCTTATCAGGGGTATTCTCAAGTTGAAAGCTTGGATGATGAGATTGATCTTCATCCTTCTTACCATTCAGCTCTTGTGTATTATGTAAGAGCAAAATGTTTTCTTGAAGAAGGAGATATAGAAAAGCATGAGTACTACATGAATCTATTTGATAATACTCTTAGAAGAAGAATAGTAGCAAAAAGAGACATTCAGGTTGAAGCTTCTGATTATTCATTGTTATGAGAATACCAACAATAGACATACCGATATTTGATAATGCTTTTGAAATACACATAGAGCTTGAGTCAACTCTTCCAGCTAATCATTATTTAGCTCTTTATATTAAAGATAAGAAAGCTACCGAAAACATAGTATGCCCAAACTCAACAGGAACAGATGAGCAAAAATTACAGTGGGATACTTATTTTTCAGAAGAAGAAACTGAAAAAGGTACAGAACTTCCATTTATAATTGATGGTGTATCATTGTATGAAATAGCTAGTGTTGTAAAGAAAAAGTATTATCTTCAATTTGCTCTTTACGATGGTCAAGCAGATAAAAGACTAGAAACTGTTCAGCCTGGTAAAATAAGACTTGTTAGTGAGATAAAACAATGAGACATTTAAGGAAAAAGAATCATGCTTATAAGAATGAAGAAACTCCCTATGGTGGTGGAGCGCCAGTAGTAGTTCTTCCTACATATATAGAGCCTTCTTTTTCTATATCTGTATCTCCTGATGATACAATAAGAAAGGTTGGAGATACACAAGTTTATGATATTACGCCTAATTTTGATAGGGGCTCTATACAGATTGATGGAGCAGAGCAAGATAAAAGGTCTGGTGTTATTTCTAGCTATGGGCTTGATGGTTCTGTTGTAACTGAACCTATATCAAAAAGTATTACAATAGTAGAAGGGGATAATGATATGAGCCTTCAAGTTTTTTATGAAGCTGGACCTCAACCATTAGATAGTTTAGGAAATGAAGTGGATTCTCCATATTCTGCTGGCTCTATCATTAAGTCTAAAACAGTTGAAGGTGTATTGCCAATAGTATCTGTTCCATATGTTGATGGAAGCGAAACAATGGCAGATGTATTAGAAGAAGTAATGCTTGTATCTTATTCTTCCAATAGCTTTTTAATTGAAATAGCCTCAGAAACAGCAGATTTACAAGCAGGTACTGAAAGTAAGTGGAAAATACTTATTCCAAAAGCTCTTTATGATTCATTATCATCTGTTGAGATATTTCAATTTAATAATCTTACAACTCAAGATTATACAAATGATCTTACTGGTAATTTTTCTGTAACTCAACCAGTTTCATTTACTGTTAATGGCACTGCTTATGATTATGTTGAGCTAGAAAATACAGATAATACATTGACATTAAGCAAACTAGATGCAAAAATTAATCTAATATCATAATGGCTTTAGAACTTTCTTTTAATTTAAAGAACAACACAAATCAGCCACTTGATGCTAGTGCTGTCGTACAGAACTATGCCGATCTTAAAGATATTGCTATTGTTAATCCAATTAAACAATACAATGGAAAAATATTTGTTGTATTAAATGACCCAGACTCATCATTGAACGGTAATTATGAGTTATTGGATAAAACAAATAGCACTTCTGATGATGCTTGGCAAAGATTAGGAAGCGGTGGTTCTTCTGCTGGTATTTTTATTACAAATATTACAGCAGAGACAAGTGGGTTGAATGTTCAAAAAACACTGTTGCCCGACCCAAATGGAGGGGCAGTTTCTTCCATACTAACAGCAGATACATCTGTACGAGTATTTGTTGAGTGGGATAGAGGCGAAGAGTTTCAGGGTTCTCCTACTGTTAATGATGTTGCGGTTACTAATATATCAAAAGTTGGTGGCTCTTATACTGGAGAAGCCGTAATTGATATAACTGGATTATCATCTATTGATGCCGTTCTTGATGGATTTACCTATACTGTTAATATAGCAGTTGATGATGCCCCAGAAGTTTTAAATATATCTTTTGGTTCAATGCCTGGAACACAAACAGCACTAAAAGCTGGAGATACTATTGATGTAACAGTTGATGTTGATATAGATTTTACATCTTTAGAGATAAAAGATTCAGGACTTTTTGGCTCTCAAACTATTGAAAATATAGTATCTGATGATAATGGGTATGGTGGATTTCAAACAACAGTAACGCTTACGGTTGCTAATAGATCAATTACAACAACTCAACTACAAACGGCAACAATAGCAGCAGTTAGTAATGCTGGTTCAACTGGTCCAGATCTTGAATCACTTGGAATAAATTATAATAATGCTGTTCCTTCAATGAGTGGTATATCTATTGATTATCCAATAACTCAGGGAGCTATTAAAAGTGGCGAAAGTGCTGATATTTCTTATACAGTTGCTAATACAGATTCTATAAATGCCGTTGCTTTGCAAGACGTAATAATTAATAATGTAAGCAATGCAGAGACAAATGTAACTTATTCTAGTGGTTCATATAATGTATCTACAAACAACGTTAGGTTTGATTTAACAAAGAATGAAAATGGAGCTACTGCTTCCTATACTGCTGTTGTTAAAATTGCAAATGCTACTCCATCTATCATATCAAGCAATGTTGTTACTGTAAGAAGTGGAGAGACAAAGAATATTCCTACTGAATTTGATCAGATAGTTACAGTAAATTCTTTCAATATTACAAATGGTTTTTCATCATTTGCAACTGGTGGAACTTCTAAAAATCAATATTTTAATATAACAGCAGTTGATACTGACACTTTATCAAGTTCAGAAATTACAGCTCAATTAGCAGGCGTTAATTTAGCTAATGTAACATTTGACCTTAATAGGAAATACAAAATAAAAGGATTTGCTTCTAGAACAATTAGTATTGATTATCCAGCAACGGAAATTGATATTGGTGTTAATGTTGTAGATACTGGGGCATTTAGTGCAACAAATGGTAGAATTACAACAGCAACTCCTTATCCAATAGGAACTGGTATATTAGATCAAGCTCTAGATGCGGTTAATAAGTTTGATATTCAAGATCAAGCTGGTGGATTAAACGGAAAAACAGTTAATAATCTTTTTGTTATTCCCGATGTAGCATTAATGGCATCCTTTGGATATGATACTAATGGAATTAGTGTAGAATACGAAATTGAAGAGGTAGCATAATGGCAGTAACAGCACAAGAAGTATTAGATTGGCTTGTATCTAATTGGGGAAGTAGACCTTCTTTTGGAATTGGTTCCCAAGACCCTATAACAGCATCAGTAGATGACCCAGTAGTACCATTCAAATTCTTTGTTGACGTAGGAGAAGGAGATGTATGGCTTTGGGGTAAGCCAGATGCTGGTAATGGCTCATGGATTAAGCTTGGTGAAAGTGAACAAGGTGATTTGTCTATTACTGATTCTAATAGCCCCGCATTTATTAAAAATAAACAGCTTTATGTTAAGACATCTGATTCTAATATTGCAAATGGATATCTTAAATTAAATGCTAGTGGATTAATTCCAGATTCTCATATATCATCGGTTGCTATTACAGATGTATTTGTTAAGAATGATATAGCAGGTAGGGATGCCCTTGACTTTGGAACGGCAGATGGTGAGGTAAATGAGAGTGATGTTTGTGTTGTTGCGGATGCAACGGCAGACCCAAACGTAACAGCTGGTGGTGCTACATATATAGCAAAAGGCGGTGAATGGATTAACCTTAAAGTTCCAACAGAAGGTGTATTATCTCTTAATGGTAATACTGGTCATATGCAAATTGATAAGCCAGATGTTACGTTAAATGTAGAAATTCCTACTACTAATCCAGTATATATTACATTAAATAATAAAAAACCTTTTGAACTAATAGAGATAGATTCCAACTTATTAAATGGAAACT
>Ga0306906_1000235_pt1 | contig 25163 bp, 20 predicted proteins | sample AntRauTorcE11897_FD_190405 | JGI IMG/M metagenome (GOLD analysis project Ga0306906, IMG submission 190405) | Saline lake microbial communities from Rauer Islands, Antarctica - Metagenome Torckler E11 #897 (v2) (version 2) | ecosystem: Environmental > Aquatic > Non-marine Saline and Alkaline >...
GTTGGACGTCGCGAGCGTGATGAGCAACGCCGCGATCGATTCTTGCGGGGTGCCTCGGTAGTCCCCATTTGCCGTTCGTGTCTGCTGGAGCAGCGTCTCGACGTCCACTGCGGTCTGTGACTCGTACGTGTCGATGAACGCTCGACACCACCCAGTGTCCGCAATCTCTGTGCTCGACGTATCCACACCCAGCATCACTGCGTCACTGTCTGCAAGCGGCCAGTCACCACTTCCCCGGAAGAATTTCGCCAGCCCCTTCGCGTCGTCGACTTCGACGAGCGGTCGCGAGAGTACCTTCCGCGTCGAACCGAAGACAGCTTGAACCTGGTCTTCGACGACTTCGTCGAGGACGCTCGGTCGCTCGCCACGATAGTCGTGGACCGTGTGGACGGCCGCGTTCTCGAGGAGGTCACTCACAGAGGACTCCAAACGGCGTTTATCAGTCCGGTGTTCCCGTTCGAGTTCCTCGTGGCTCTCGGTCTCCTCTTCCAGCACCTGTCCCATCCCGATGGCGTTGCGAATTCTGTCGAGCGTCGGTTCGGGGACGTCGATCGCGATGAGGATGTGTTCACCACCGTCGCGCCCATCGTTCACGTTCTGCCACGTCTCCACCTGGTCGGAAACCGTATCGGGGTCATCGGCGAGGACGCGAATTCGGACGGCATCGTACTCCGTGGTCGGTGCTCTGCCCACCGGGTCGAGAATCGAGTACTCGTAGCGAAGCGGAACGAGTCGCTTGTCGCCGACACCGGCCTCGTGGAGACTGCTGTCGCTCCTGAAGAAATCGTCGCCCTCCCGGAGTCGCGTCTCCAGCCAGGCAGAGAGCTGGTGCGGGGATATCCGCTCGGCTTTCGTCTGTGCCCGACTAAGCACGCTCTCTTGCTCTTCGGAAACCAGCGTGTACACCTCGTCCCCCTGGTCGTTGGTCTCTGTGAGCACCTTCCGCTTGTCGACGAGCGTGTTGAGCGCCGATTGGGTTTCTTCGACCCGCTGATCCACTGAGGCGTTCACGTCGTCGAGCATCAGCCGCCCGAGGTTATCCGGCGTCGCCGGGACTGCAGGCGTCTGGTTCAGCAGGTACAGCGCCTTCGAGACACACACCTCCCACGCGTCCTCGTCCCCATCGAAAGTCGGAATCAGCGTGTTGTCGAGCATCTCCTGGACCCACAGCGGTACGTAGGTCGTCTCCTCGACGAGCAAGTCGAACAGTTCGTCCCACGTGACGAGGGCTCCCTCCTCCGCATCGGCCCAGCCGAACTTCGTGAACAGCGACCGCACCAGGACAAGCAACGCACGACCCTGGATGTAGTCACGCTCGGTCGCTCGGCCTTGTGTGATCAGTTCCTGCATCACCTTCCGCAACAGCGTCAAGTCATACTCGCGGAACGGATACGACTCAACTGGGTCAGGGTCTGCACTCCCGACTGGTGAATACGCCTCCAGCGAGAGATCTGGCATCGACGAGATGAGCGAGGAGACTCGAGAACTGCCTGCACTGTCCTTCTGCAGCCAGCGTTTCCGGACGATGATTTCGGTGTCTGCACCTTCGAGCGGCACTTGCTGATGTGTCCAGTGGTCCTCGGAGGGTTTGCCGATGAGGCTCTCACGTGTGTCTGGAAGCGAGTACTGGCCAGTGGTCACGACGACCGGGTTCGGGCCGTGCTGGAGCGCTTCCATCGTCTCCTCGAACTCGCGATAGCGATGCCGACTGTCACCGACGAACAGCGCAACCTCGTCGAGTCCCAGCAGGAGTTCGGTGTGCGGTCCTTCTTCATTGAGTGCTGCAGTCACGGTCTCGACACGTTCGACCAACTCAGCAGGGTCGAACGATTCGGGGTCGACCTCTGCTTCGGCTCGCTCGATGGACGCTTTCACGCCGTCACGACTGTCAAGCTCGGTCCCTGTCGTCTCCGACAGTGCTGGGAGTGCTTCGTAGAGCCACCGCCGCAGCGAAGCACGCTCTTCGAGCACGTCCTCGAACGTTTGCCCGTCGTGCTCGGTGGTCTGGAGCGCATCCCAGACCCCGTCGTACTCCATATCAACGGTCCATGCCCACTCAAGCAGCCAGTTGGGATCGGTCGGATAGCCGAGTTCGCGTCCAATCGCCTCGAAGATGAGGAACGGAAGCGGTGGTTCCTTCGAGGCGTCCCGATCGAGGAGATTCAGGAACACTGGTTTGAGACGCTCGACGTGTGACGACTCGATCGACTGGGCGAGGTTGTCGAACCCAGGCCACTGTTCGGCGAGTTCGGTACCCAAGTGGGCGAACTCGGACTCGGTATCGGCGACGAGACCGATGAGCTTCAGCAGGTGTGTTTTCCCCGATCCGAAGGTCGCGTGGAGATAGAGGAAGCGAGCGGCCTCTCCGGGATGTGTCTCGATGACGTCACCGAGTTCGGTGAGGACACGCTCTGCACTCTTCGTCTCGTAGAATTCTGCGACGTCGGTCTCTGCCCGTTCACGGGCATTGACCTTCTGGACTTCCTCGAGCTGTCGGGTTGGGTCGCTGTGGAATAGATTGCTGATACTCATTGTTGGAGGTGTCTCTCTGTAATCGGACCCGGAATCTGGTGCGCCGGGTAGTAATGTCGTGAGTCTCCGTCGAAGAAGCTTAACTTCCCGCCGACGTCATCGCCAGGATACGGAATCCCGATGGTCGATCTGACGTTCCGGCGGTCGAGTTCGTCGAAGAGTTCAGAGGCACGTGTAAACGGGTAGAGACTCCCGACATTGAGGAGCAGGACAACGTGGCTTTGTTGTTTCAGATGCTCTTCGTCGATCTCGTTCTCGATCATCTCTTGGACGAGCTCTTCGGCGAGCCGGTCCTGCATCGTGCCCTCGATGCGTTCCGGGCTCGTCTCGCTCCCGAGGGCAACGCACAGATTATACACCTTGGTCTGCGGAAGCAGTTCGTCGAGCCAGATCGGTTGGATAGAGATGTCTTCATCGATGACTGGTGGCTCGTCGGACCCTGTCGCCCAACCACTGAGTCGGTCAACAGTTCGATGTTCGATAGCGGGTTCGACGGCCACAATAACGAACGGGTTCCGGATACCGGCCTGACCGTCGGCGAACGTACAGAGCTTCTCCTTGAACGCGCGGTACGGTGAGTCGGTCATCGGATGATCACCCCCGAGTCCGTCACATCGATGTCCAGCTCTCGACTCTCGACGAGGCGCTCGAGCCGTCGGTCGATGTTCTGCCGATCGTCCGGAAGCACGCCGATCTGATCGATCTCGTCCGGCCCACGATCACCGACGATCTCGGTGAGTCGGTCGAGTCTACCCTCCAGTTCGTCTACGTCGTATTCGACGGTCTCGGAGAGTGGCTCGACGTCTGCGAAGTCGTCAGCAGCCGACAGAAGCGCGTCTTCGTCATCCGAAGAGAGCGACGCAATCGCTCCATCGACCGTCTCGTGCCACCGCCGCAACTCGCGTAGCGGTGTGATGTACTCGCGCTCCATCGCCACCTGTACTCCCGTTGGGAGTTCCGGTGCCGGTATCACCCACGGATGGTCGGCAATTCGATCGACGAATTCAGAAATTCCCTGCTGGTCGAGATACGCCTCCCAGGAGCGCTGGAGCTCTGTACCCAGTCCCGATGTCGTGTCTGCGACGAACGCTTTCCAGCCGTCTGTCGTCCACCAGCTCCCATCGAAGTCCACGAGGGCATCGCGTTGGGCGGTGATTTCCGATTGTGCATCGTCGTCGGCCCACTCGAATCGTCCGTTACCCGCCGTGAGTTGTACGTCGAACCGATAAAGTGAGGCGAGTCGGCGATTCCAGACGTCTCTCACTTCGTCGAACCAGTCTTGTACCTCGTTCGTCTGTTCGATTGCGTCCCCGAGGCCGTCACCCTGTGATCTCACTACGGATAGTCGCTCGGTGGTTGTCGAGATTCGGTCGGTCAGCTCCTCGATAAAGGCTTCGAGGATTCCGGAGACAGCACTCGAGTAAACGTCGGTATCGAGAACCAACTGGACGTCTTCCTGGAGTCCAGTAAGCGAGGACCGGAGCTGCTGGTTCGCTTCCTGAAGGTTGATGAGCCCATCTGTGACGGTTTCTGTCGTCTTCTTGAAACCACCCGCTTCGAGGAGCTTCCCGATAGGCTCGCGGGGAAGCAGTTTCAACCTCGTCGTCGAGAGTCGGTCCTGGTCGAGGACAACCGAATTTTCCAGTGTGTTTCCGTCTTCGTCAACTGGGACTAACCGGCCCTCCCGACAGAAGCCCCAGATGATTGCATAGAGTGCGGGACGGGCTTCGTCATAGAACGGCTTCTTCGAGGTGATTCCGTCGAGAACGGTATTCATATTGAGGCCGTCATCACGGTCTTTCAGCTGCCGACCCGTGAGAGCCATCACGTTACGCTGAATCGACTTCTTCCCCTGGCTTGCAGATGGGTCAGACGATGGCACCTGAATCGTGTGCGCCCACGCAGGGAGTGGATCCTCTGTCGAGAGCTCCGCCAACTCCTGCAGGCGATCCTCGGTCACCTGCAACATCATTGGGTGGAAGTCGTCGGGATACCCCACGCCGACGGCGGTCTGGACGGCTGTAGAGAGCCCACTGATGTCTGTTCGGTCTTTCACTGTGTACGACCCACTCTGCATCGCACTGACGAGCTTGCTCCGGACAGCGTTGGCTCGTCGGTCGAGGTCGAGTTCGACAGCAGGCGGTGCGTTGTGTGTCGCGATCGCGTCACGGAGTGCCCACCATTTGACGAGATGCTTTCGGAGGTCATCCAGCCCGTCCGTGTCAATCGACCAGTAGAGCGTCTCCTCAGCATCGCTCTCGGAAGTATGGTCTGGTCGAACACCGTGCACTTCGATTGTCACGTCCAGTCCGCCGTCAGCATCGACGGTAGTCTCGAAGTCAGTGCCGTCAAGGCCGAACCCGTACGTGACGGGATACTCGTCGCCAGAGTCATCGTAGGGAACCGACTCCGGGAGCGAGAGATCCTGCGTAATCCGTCCCCAGAGATGCTCGTCCAGCCCTTGCAGAACGGCATCCCAGTCAGGGTCATCTTCGTTCGCCTCCGTATCGTCGTAGATAATTCGTTCTTCCTGCGTCGCAAATCGGTACCGCGCCCCCGTCTCGTCCGCCATCGGTCGGATGAACTTCTGGAGACGACCGAGCGATTCCTCGACTCGATTCTGCGTACTGATCCAAGAGCGTCCGTTGAGATCCGACATCACTGAAACCGCAATATTCCCCTCGTTGAGCGGGACGATGTCGTGGACGTGCTGGAGCAGCAGCACGGCTTTTGCAACGTCGAGATCGAACTCCTCAAGATCACCGTCCTCGACTTCGTCTGCGATTCCTCGGTTCGCCTCCGAGCCTTCGATGACTCGCATATCCTGCGTGAGTATCTCTCGGAGCTCCGGCTTGACCAACTCGTAGAACTCCACGAGTGTGATGACCTGGTCGGCCTCCCCCTCATCTACCCACGTCTGGAGGAGGTTGTGCATGAGCGCGAGAATCGCCCGTGCTGTGCCCGAGAAAATTGACTTCGCCGGGTCACTTGCCTCCTGACGAAGATTGAACAGTATCTCGAGGAACAGCGGAGCGTGGTACGGGAGGAACGGATAGAACTCGACGAGCTCCTCGTCGTCGATACTGTCGAGCGGTGGTTTCGTGTTCTGCTTGATCTCGTTGTAGACCAGCGATTCGGTCGGCTTCACCGATGCTTCGTCAAGTACCTCTCGAACGGCTACATCCCCCTTTTCAGATTTCTCGAAGAGTCGCCGCTTGGCGATATCTCCGACGTGCTTACTCGGAAGCTGGTAACGGTGCGGGAAGCGATCCTTGACGATGCTGAAGTCCGCGCCGTGTGCGGCGAATTTCGGTTGAACGTCTTCGATCTTCGCCTGTGCAGTCGCGACCAACTGAATGTCGCCATCGCCGATGTCGTCGACGTTCTCGGCGAGTGTCTGAAGCTCGGTCAGTCGCTCGAAGTCAGTTCCGATGAAGAGACTCACCTCATCAAGGAGCAACACGAGCTTGACTGGTTTCCCCAGCTCTTCCTCCCGCTCAGTTCGTAACTCCTCCAGCCTACCCACTACTTCCTCTGGGTCGATGTCGGACGGCTGCAGATCTGTATACCCATCGCGAGTCTCGTTGACCTCCTCGAAGAGCTTGGGAAGCACGACATCTGCCAACGCACCATATTTCTGGATGTCTTTCCAGAGGCCGTCTGATTGCCACTCGTAGTCGCTGGCTTCAGTTGTCACGCCATCGAGAGCAGCTTCAGCACGAGCCTGCCGATCAGACCATGCATCCGTCGTCCGAAACCACTTCTCGAAGTAGGCAACATCAAGCTGAGATGACAGCCCTTCGGAGATGCCATCGTCGACGCCGGTCAAATCTGCGTCCTGATGGGCGTGTCTGAGAACAATTTCGCTGAAGCTACGCTGCTTTTGGCCCTGGTACTTCAGAAGGTTGACCGAGATCGGGATGACGTAGTACTCGTCGTGAATCGTTCGCCAGTGGTCGCCGAGTTGCTCGAACTCGCTGTCCCCGGAGATCTGGACCAGATCTGACCAGACGGCGTCCTGTTGTCCATCGAGCCAGTCGGTGTCCAGCAGCCCATCGAGGACGGTCAGCAGGTGGCTCTTCCCACTTCCGTAGTAGCCATAGAGCCAGTAGTTTGATCCCGTTCGCATGTCGTCTGACTGGCCCAGCATGCGGTCGACGAAGTCCTCGATAAATCGGCGGGAGTCGGCGGTCATATGATAGGACCGAATCGCCCGTTGGCGGTGATCTTGCTCGTCGCGGTCGATACGGACGGACTCCTCGAAATCCTCCGGAAGGTCGTCGAACCAGCTCGTGTCGACCATTAATTTTCACCTCCATCGTGTACCCACGAGTACGGCTCATCGCTGGGGCGTACGTCGAGGTCGCCGTGAAGTTCGAGGTACTCCCATGCGTCGGTGCTTGCAACCCGGTCGAAGAGTTCCCCCCAGCGGTTCGCAGGCTGGAAAAGGTAGAGCAGCCCCCGCGGCGAAGTGAGCCAGTCCTCGTCGTCGCTTCCGTACGAATAGTCCATCGCAACGAGCAACGGAGTATCACCCACTGACGGAGATGTGCCAACGACTGATTGCTGCCCGTCGAGTACGCCGATTTTACGCATTACTGATCGAAAGCCCTCGCACCACCGCTCAGTCGTCGAATCCGCATAGTCGAAGGAGCCGCCGTCAGAATACTCGAGGTGAGTGAGGATATCGACAAGCGTCTCGTTCGAGAAGTCCAGTGAATCTGTGTTACCATCTGTGAGGCGGGCCATATATTCGTGAACGACGTACCGAACAAGCGAGTCGTCGGCGACAAGATAGAGGTAAAGTATCTGTGCTTTATCGCGCGTTGTCTGGCACTCGTCGAATATCGTTGGCAGAACGCTTGGGTTCGGGAGGTCCGTGGGAGCGTTTTTGAAACGTGACGTTAGCACACGGTAGATCTTCTGGGAGCTGCCCCGTGTGCTTCGGTTCGATAGTCGTTCGTCGAACCATCTCTCTTTGACATCGTTCCAGTTCCCGTGTTCGGCATAGAGTCGAGCGAGTTCCTCGGCTCGCTCGACAAGCAGACCGCACATGGTCAAATCCATATTCACGTCTCCTGGAGAGAGCTGACGAGATAGCGACGGGAGGGGAGGACCACTTCCGTCGGCGACGAGGGTCATAAGTTGGTAGACTGAACCGATACACTTTATATTTCGTCTATTGATGCCGCTTCCCCCGCAGTTCGATACTCGAATCTTACCGCGGTTGATCGAACTCGTTGAACAGACCGTCGAACGCACAGGCCATCAGGAGCTGAAAGAAACGCCAGAGCTATCGAAGGCAGAATTACCGAAACAGATTCGCAACCTCGATTGAGTGGCTCTGTTAATCTTGGAGCGTGGCGACTGTTCGGCCCGTTTCCTCGGCCTCTTCGCTCCGGGACATATTGTACGTCGCGAGCGCTTCGTCAACCGCTTGGTCAAGACTCATTGATCAACCTGATCTTGATTCTTCTATCGTATAATCGCTCGCATGGCTCCAGACGAGTGTCAAACCGCCTCAGTTCACTCGCTAGTACTGATTTCGGCTACGATCTCGACGAGGTCTGCTCGTGAGAACGGTTCGACGTCAACGCGGGTTCCTTCGGCAGTATAGAAGATCTCTGCGGTCACCTCTCTATCAGGGAACCACTCATCCAACACGTGATGGTACACGCTGAGTTGCTTCCGGTATTCGCCCTGAGCGTGCCGACTAAGGTCGGTCTTGAAGTCGATGATCCCGACGGTATTGGGACGGATGTGAACGAGGTCAACGATTCCGGAGATGGTGACCTGCTCACCGTCAACAGTGAGTGGCAGATACGCATCCTCCTCAACTCGCAACTCACCATCGAGCGAGTCTATGAACGACTTGATGTGACGTTCATCGTCGTTCGAGGGCTCGACATCCTCTTCCAAGATGTACCGCTCAGCGAACTCGTGAGTCCGCGTTCCGAACGCTGTCCCTCTCCCGTCATCGACGTCCTCGAACACATCGTCACGCATGAGCGTGTGCGGCGAGTGACCGACTGGACCATCCGGCGCCGGCACAGCAATCTGCAAGTGTGCCTGCGTCGTCTCGTCGATATCGTCGTCTTGAACGTCGGGCTCTAGTTCTTCGAGGTCGACCGGGAGCTCCTCAATGAACGTGTTCGGGGACTCGCCTGCAGCGAACACGAGGTGGCTCTCAGCCCGCGTCATTGCGACGTAGAGCAAGCGTCGTTCCTCATCGTATCCACGCGGCAGGCACTTCCGGAGGACGTCACTCCGCCAGTTGTCGTGGATGTGGGGATACCCGTGATCATCGGCGTAGAGCTTCCGCTGGCGTAGCCCGATCGGATCGTCGAACGTGATCGCGTTACTGTTCCCGCCTGACGGTGGGAAGCGATGAGAGTTCATGTTCGCGAGCACGACGATGGGATGTTCGAGTCCCTTGGCTGCGTGGATAGTCTGGACCGTCACCGAATTCATACCGGCGCTCGCGTGGACCTCGTGGGTGCTTCCGTCCTCGATGCCGCGTTCGATGAACCGGATGAGATCACCTCGTGTCAACGTCGTCGCGCTGTGGACAGACTGGATCGTCGTCAACAACACGTCGGCGTAGGCCCCGTCGTAATCGTACTGGGAGAACACGCGCTGTGAAATCCCACCGACTGTCTCCAGTGACGCAAGCTCTGATTTGAACGCCTGCATATTGGCGGGATATTCCTCGCTATCGAGGACGTGTTTGACCTCATCGAGCGTGTAGCCAGCTTCCTCAAGGACGACCGCCCATCCTCGCTCTGCGTCGGATTCGAGAATTCGCAGCCACGCCAAGAGAAGCTTCGCCGGGTCAGATCGGAATAGCTCGATTCCACCTTCGTACGCCATCGGCAAGCCGTACTCCTCGGCGACAGAGAGGAGTCCTCGGCCGAAGTCACGAGTCCGGGTGAGGACGGCGATGTCACCGTGCTCTGGCAGACGAAGTTCCCCGTCTTCCTCGACCTGATACGCGTCGTTCCCGACGATCTCGTGAATCTTGGTCAGAACGGCTTCGTGTTCGTCTTCGTGTTGAATCGCCTCTATCTGAGAGTTCTCGTGCGATGCGTTCGAGGAGAGTGACACAATTCGATCTCTAACGGCCGCCTCGTCAATGTCGTCCGTGCTCGCCGCGGGCGTCACTAGGCTGTGCTCGGAGAAGTCGAGAATGTCCTGTGTCGACCGATAATTCTCATCGAGCTCGATATCGATGATCGAGCGGGTCGCCCACGATACTCGCTCGTGGTCCTCGTTGAGTTCGTCGACGAATCGATCCAGGCGGGACTCGAACTCGGTGATGTTCTCGACGGCGGCATACTGGAAGGAGTAGATGCTCTGTTTCCAGTCACCGACGACACAGACGTTGTTTGTGTCCGCGAGCAGGAGTGCGAGTTTGAACTGGATCTCGCTGGAGTCCTGAAACTCGTCGATCATCACGTACTCGAACGCGACATCGTCGCGGAGTCGATGGTCGTCACAGAGCAGGACGAACGCGAACAGCTGGAGGAAGCTGAAGTTGAGGTAGTTCCGACTGAGTGCGAACTCGAGATACTCGTGGTAGACGTCGTGAACGAAATTCTTGAGGTTCTCTCGCTGTTCGTCAAACACCAGCCGTGCGACGGCAGCGGGAACTTGCTTCTCACCCCATCCGCCACGAATCTCGTCTTCCTCGGGCGCGTCCGGGAGGTAGCACTTGTCGTTCCCGTAGCCTCCGAGTTTCGAGCGAAGCTTGGACTGCTTGTCCCCGTCGTTTCGGGGCTGGTTCAGCTCGTCGAAGATCTCGCGAAATGCCTCGAAGTCACCGTCCAGATGCCGCTCGCCATTCCGGTACCAGCCATCAGCCGTCGGGAAGACACCTTTCGCTGCGAGCTGATTGATTAGTCCGAGGAGTTCGACTGGTTCTGCGACGGCGCGGAAGAAATCGTCGTACTCGGGGTGGTCGTCGCTGAATCGACGGATGAATTCGCGGAACTGCGCCTTCTCGACGTTCTCGTCTTCGAGGACGCGTGTGGATCCAGTGATGCGGTCGTCGATACCGAGGAGCGTCGGGGCCTCGAAGCCGTGTTCCATGAGGATGTCGTGACAGAGGCTGTGGAACGTCTGGATCGGCGCGTCCGAGAGTTCACGCATCCCGTAGTCACAGTTGGCGACGATTCGCTCTCTCATCTCCGTCGCCGCGTTGTTGGTGAACGTCACGAGGAGGACGTCCTCGGGCTCGACGTCGTCCTGGTCGACGATTTCTGCGTATCGACGGGTAACGGTGAACGTCTTCCCGGTCCCCGCCCCGGCGTCGACGACGTGGATGCCCTGTTTGCTGTCGATGAGCTCTTGCTGTTGGTCGTTCGGTGTCGTCATCGGGTTCCCTCCTCGAGGATACAGTCGCGATTGTCCACGTACCGGTAGTTCGGCTCTTCAGTGAGTCCTGCGACCGGGAAGCGTTCGTCGCCTGCCCGCCGAGCGTTCAACTCTTCGAGGCGTTCCTGGACGAATCCCTCGAAAGCGTCGATATCGTCGGTGAAGTAGTTCCGATTCCGAATCCGGATGAGATGACGGAGTGCCTGCTTGCAGCCACTTGTGACGTATTTGTAGTCCCCAACTCTGTCGATCATCCGGTCGGTCAACGCCTGTCCGAACCCGGAGTCGATGAGTTCGTCGCTGTCCTGCGTGTCTGGGAACGCGTGTGCGTCGAGGACCGCACGGTACTCCTCATACTCGGCCTTGGAGAACGTCTTGTTGCAGTTGCTCGCCGCGTCCTCTTGCAGTTCGGTGAAGACGTTCCGGCTTGCGATGTGCTCCTCGAAGGCGACCGGGTGGTACGTGACTGTCGTCAGGCAGTCATCGAGGTTCCCATCCCCGGTCACGACGTCGTCAAGCGTTTCGAGGAAGTGGAAGAAGGTGAACTGGAGTTCTTCACCGAGGTACTCCGTTCGGTGCTGTGTGAGATATAGCAACGCCTGGAAGTTTGGCTTGTCGCTCGGCGGGTCGAGTGCGGAGTGCTTCACTATCGATGTCGCCGACTTCTTCGTCCCGCTCTTGTAGTCGAGCAGGTGGGTCGGCCCGTATACGAGGTCTACCTTCCCCTTGAGCCCGAGGTCGGTGTTCTCGAACCAGCGTTCTGTGTGGGGGGCGTCGACCGGTCGGTCGTAGTATTCCGCGAAGAAGTTCGTCCCCCAGCCACTCGCTGGCGTCAGGAACGAACCATCAGCAGGCGGATTGGCATCGAGAAACTCAACGACGGTCTGGAGGCCAATTCGGTACTTCGTCAGTCGGACCTCACGGTCGACGCCACGAAGGAACGGGTCGACATCGTCGAGAATCACCTCTGCGATTTCGTCGAGGTCGTCAGACCTGATGACGTCGGGATGTGTGACGTAGAACTCAGCGAAGTCGTGGAACAGGTTTCCTTCTCTGAAGTAGTCCTTGTCCGGTGTTTCGAGCAGCCGACTGAAAAAGTAGTCGCGCGGTGAGTTGACGTAGGTGTTGAGACTCGATTGGCTAAAGGCGGTTACTTTCTCAGCAGCCACATCGATTGATTCCTTCCCGAACCCGTCGTGGGTGGTTCGGGCAGCTCGAGAGTGCTGTATCGAGTCGAGATCGCTGAACCGCTCGAACTCCTCGTCGAGGATCTCCTCGAAGTACAGACACGGGGTGACAGGCGTCCCGCCTGCCGTATCTTGAACAAGGTAGTACTGGTCGACGCCGTTCTGTAGCAATAACTGGAATTGCCTGATGTTTCGCTCGTACTCCTGGTCGCGGTCGACCCAGGGGCGGCGCGGCGAAGAGTGCGTCCAGTCTTCATCGAGCCCAAGATAGAACACGACCGGTCTGCCGACGTAGGCCGCCGACTTCGCGTCCGCGAGCAGCACGCCGTCGTTCTCACGGTCGATGGGGACCTCGTACGACTGAAGATAGAACTCGAGGCGGTCGACCGCCTGCTCGGTGACGATGTCGTCTTGAATTCCAAGCCGCTCGAGTTCCTCGCGGAAGGCGTCCAGCGAACTTCCAGTAACTGTCTCGAACTTGTCGAGTGCCGAGGCGAGGGTATGAGCTTCGATGTCTGCGCTGAATTCGAGCAGCCACTCGATTTCGGGCACATCGAGATCACGGAGTCGTTTCTCGTCATGCTCGATATCCACCACCAATCCGAGCTGGACGAGTAGTGGTCTGACGTCACCCACACGAGTATCTCGACCAGCGTGTGCGTGTCTGAGAAGTTGTAGGAACGCTCGGTGTGACGAATTGTCGGTGAAGCCAGGACCACCGTAATATGGAATGTCTGCAGCTTCCAGCGCCGACTCGATGAGCGATGAGTACTGACTGGCTGCATCGAGGACGACAGCCACGTCGTTGGCGTTCTCCGGTGTGACCGTATGGAGGACGGCGTCGACGATCGCAGCCGGTGAGTCGAGAATTCGGAAGGGTGGATAATTGAACGACTCCTCGGTGAACGGGTCGACCGTCTCGTAGTCTGAGGGTAGGATCGAGCGTTCGAGTTCGGTAAGCTGCTTGAAGCCGACGACAGCAACCGACGTATCGGCGTCAATAGTGTACTCAGTGAGGCGTTTGGACGTCGTATCCATCTCACCAATACAGTCGACGGCGGTGTGCGTTGCCGTCGTCGCGAACTGCTCGTAGTCGAGAACAGCGTTAGCCGTCCCTTGGTACTCCCAGCACTGGAGGATGTTCCCGACCGCATGCGACGCCTCCTTCCAGTTGAGATCCGCCGTCTGAATGAGTTCGAGGAACGCGAGTCGGTCCTCGGCCTGTTCTCGACGTCGGGCAGCCAGGCGCCGTGGTGTGATCGCGAACGGACCGAAGTGGGGTTGATCAAGACGCCGGTTCAGGGCACTCGCCATCGGCGCATCCGGCACGAGCACAAGGTCGAAATCCTTGCATTCCTCGTAGAGAGAATCGATAGACTTCGCTCGTGTAATTGACACGGACTATCAGACTCGGGTGGCTTTCAAAAATGTGTCGTCGGAACAGTCCAGTCAGAAGTTCGGGATGATTCCGATATACAGCAGAAGTAGAGGGTAAACGAACGAAAGGAAGATGATGATAAGAGTGACTATCGCCGCTCCTCTACTAAAATAGTCGTAACCACCGTGACCGAACGGCCCATCAGTGGGATCAAGAGAAAGGATTGCAAGCACTACACCAGAGACCGCCAACGCAAGCGACTGCGGTTGTCCGAACGAATATGCGAACCCAGACCAGATGGCCAATCCACACCAGACGATGAGTAGAGCGTAGAAGACTCTTCGAAGCTGGATTTGTGCCCGCTGGCGTTGTGTTTCAGCTAACCCAACGTATGCTGATTTCCGGTCTTCCAAATCACCAAACCGGAATAGAGCGTCGTTCGACCGTCCAAGTACTCGACGACGACCCCCTCCTCGCGGAGGTCGATCCCGATCGACGTCGGCGGGACGTCGCTACGTGAAGGCGCTGACATACGCGTCGCTCGGGTCGCCCCCCTCAAAAGGGACGCGCTCGGCGGTGGTGGCTGGTTCGCGGACGCCGGACGCATCGAAGCCGGCCGATCCGTCGCCTCAATCGCGAGAATTGGGCGTGCTACATTTAATTCCCCACCGAGAGGAGAACGGCATATGCAACGGACGCGACGGGAGTGCTGCGTGCCGGCGTTGGGATCGGCACCGGACTCGCGGGGTGCCTCGGCGTGCAAGGTGTCGAGTATCACGACGCGGCCCGACCCAAAGTCCTCCAGGCTCTGAGGACCCCAATAGTGACGACGCGAACGACGAGCCCTCCGCCGAGATCGGCACCGGCCGCACGACAGCCGACGAGGAGGGCGCAGTGGCCGTGAAGCTGATCGGTCAGTTGGACGATGCCGTCGTCCGGTGTGTCGAACCGGTCTGACCCTGTTTTAAACCCTCACACCGGCCCGAGAAGCGCGGAGCCGAGAGTCTCGCCGTGATCGCTACCTCTTTGTCCGCGCTCGCAAGCCGTGAGTGCATGGAGGGACGGGCCGCGGCGCTCGGCGCCGGCACGGTGTTGAACGCGCTCGCGACAGGCACCGGTTCGGCCTTCGGCATCGACGTCGAGACGCGTTCGAGCGTCGCGCTCGACCCGGCCGCCGAGGGCGTCGACGGGACGATTAGCGAGGCTCCCGACGCTGACACCGCCCTGATCGAGCGCTGCGTCGCGCTCGCGACCGACCGGTGGGGCGACGGCGAGGGCGGCACCGTCCGGACCGACAGCGACGTACCCCTCGCGGCCGGACTGAAAAGCTCCAGCGCGGCCGCCAACGCGACCGTGCTCGCGACGTGCGACGCGCTCGGGCTGACCGTGGGAGACGACGACACGGACTCGGCCGTCGACGTCACTCGGCTGGAGGCCTGCCGACTCGGCGTGCAAGCCGCTCGCGACGCGGGTGTGACCGTCACGGGCGCGTTCGACGACGCGACCGCCTCGATGCTCGGCGGAGTCACCGTCACCGACAACGGCGCTGACGAGTTGCGTTCGCGCGAGACCGTCGACTGGAACGTCCTCGTGTGGACCCCGCCAGAGCGCGCGTACAGCGCGGACGCGGACGTGGCTCGCTGTGAGGCCGTCGCGTCGATGGCGGACCTCGTGTGCGACCTCGCGCTTGAGGGCCGGTACGCCGAGGCGATGACGGTCAACGGACTCGCCTTCTCGGCCGCACTCGGCTTCGACGCCGACCCCGCGGTGGAGGCGATGGCCCACGCCACCGGAGTATCGTTGTCGGGCACCGGTCCGAGCGTCGTCGCCGTCGCGGACCCGACCGACCCCGAGACCGACCTCGACGCGGTCGCCGACGCGTGGGGCGACCGACCCGGAACGCTGCGACGAACGACCACCAGAAACGACGGCGCGGCCGTCGGACGAGAGTGAACCCAATGAGCGAAACACCGAATCCCGAAGAGATGAGTCTGGACGAACTGCGCCACGAGATCGAAGATATCGATCAGGAGATCGTCGAACTGATCGCCCGCCGAACCTACGTCGCCGACACGGTGGCGGCCGTAAAGGACGAGCAGGATCTCCCGACGACCGACGAGGGACAGGAGGAGCGCGTCATGGAGCGCGCCGGCGCGAACGCCGAGCGTTTCGACGTCGACGCCAACCTCGTGAAAGCCATCTTCCGGCTGTTGATCGAACTGAACAAAGTTGAACAACGAGAGAGCCGGTAGCCGAATTCGGGCGTTTCAGGGCCTCTACTGCGGTTCGAATTACAAAATCTTCTTCCGGCAGTTGCTCTTTCGTTCCCGGATCGGTGAACGAGAGTATAGACGCGTCGGTGCCACGAACACTAATTCAAACGGAACCGTCCGACGAGTGGGGCATCCTCGATTATTTCGTCCACAAGGCAGTGTACTGCTGGAATTTGATACTCGATCGATGCCTATCGATGATCGGCGTTCAGTAGTCCAGTAGAGAACACGAATCGCGTGCTTCATTCGAAAGCTGTAGTTAGTACGTTGGAATCATTCATCGTGCGTTGGCATCAACGGTACCTGCCCATCGTAACCGCCGCTTGTCTAGTTAATCGAGGAACGATCGAAGAAGGATACCGAGACCGAAGACGAGACACACGGATTCGGCGACGTGGACTTGAGTGAGCGTCAACCCAGTGAACTGGTAGAGGAATCCCTCGATGAGTACGCCGAGTGTAATAAACCCAAACCCGAGCGTTGCGTCGCGGAGGTATCGGGTCTGTTGCTGCCTGTAGGCCCGGAAACTGATTGCGGTGGTCGCGAGACCGACGCCAAGGAGCAGGACGCGAACAGCGATCAATGCAAGTTCCCAGTGGCCAGTCATGGAGACTCCCCTTCGTTCGCTTGTTGTGGCAGTTGACCGTACAGCGAGTACAGAATGACGAGCATCCCGAATGCGACGATAGCAGTCTGGATGGTTCCAGAGAGGAATATCGACAAGCCCACCACATCGAACAGGACACCCTCAATGACAGAGCCGATACTAATAAAGAGGAACCCGATAGCGACGTACAGCATCGGCTCGCTGCCGTACGTTCGATACCCCTTGTAGGCCTTGTACGTTATCAACAGCCCCAGTCCAACCGTGATGAGTTTCGCGATGACGAGTTCGATGTGCATGGTTATGTCAACTCTCCCTGATTTCGCTCCAGATGCGCGAGAACCGCTCGGAAGCGTTCTCCCGCACATGGACGCTCACGTCGATGGTTCCATCGTCGATATCGACGTCGAGATGGTCGACCTTCGCCTCGTAGACGCTGTGGTGGCTCCCATCTGATTCGATCCGTGTCTGCTCGACGAGCAAGTCGTTGGTAATCATGTCCTCAACTCGGCGATAGATGGTTGAGAGCGCGACATCACACTCTGTGCTGAGTTCCTTCGCAGACCTAGATTCCTGACTCGTCGCGGCCAGAATCTGCCGGACTCGTTCTTGGCCGAGGAGCTCCAAGAGTTCGTCAGAGCGTTCCTGTGTGGACACGGATGTTCCTCGCAATAGTTCATGAATACTCCAAGATACTTAAAGAGGGAATCGTTTTGCGTCGCGCGCAAAACAGCGACCCGCCCATTATCCCAGCAAGCGTATCCTCAAGTGCAAGGTGACTGATCCCATGACAAACGAATCTCTGTACACCCGGCGACGGATGCTCAGCCTATCTGGTACCGCGGCGGCCATTGGTCTCGCTGGCTGTTCGGGTGGCCAGGCAGAGAGTGATGGCGGGTCAGAATCGACGGAAGAACACTCTGACTCGGATGGTCACAACGAGACGGAGAGCCACGACGACTCCGAGGACGAACACAGCGAGGAAGAAGAGAGCCACGACGACGAAGAAGAGGGTCACGGCGAAGACAGCCATCATGATGAGGAGATTGGTGCCCCGACGGAAACAGCACAGGTGAACATGATCACGACGGACGGGACGTACCACTTCGACCCTCACGTGGCCCGAGTCGAGGTCGGCGGCACGGTGACCTTCCACAACGAAAGTGGGAGCCACTCTGCCACGGCCTACCACCCAGACAACGATCAACCACAGCTCGTCCCCGACGGAGCCGCGTCGTGGGACAGCAGCCTCCTCTCGGAGGCAGGCGCAACGTTCGAACACACCTTCGAGACTGAAGGGGTCTACCACTACTACTGCACGCCCCACGAAACGGTCGGAATGATTGGTAGCATCATCGTCGGAGAACCGGACGCTCACGGCCAACCTGCGCTCGAGGAGCCGCCACAGGACAAGCCCGAGAGCGTCACGAAGAAGATCTCGGAACTCAACACGATGTGTAACGAAGCGCTCGGCCACGGACACTAATCCGAAGACGGCACCATTTTTCGAGACAGCGGGAATGGTATAGTAGTTTATATTTCTCCGCTTTCCGTGATATCAGTGGCCACGGGAATGAAACACAAAAAAATGAGTAACTAGAGACAGCCTGCGTTTATTCCGTATTTATCATCTACAGCAGTTGGGTGCTGAGGGAACTGACTGTTAATTGTTAGTGAATTTATGGCACAACAGCTTAAGACGACCCGATCAAACCTCACTACACCACCATAGTTCCTCATACCCTGTAACCACCGAACTGAGTTAGCCCGATTCGGAGAACCATCCGTGCTGTATTCGCGCCCTGTATTCAGTACAGCCTCTGAGAACTACTTACTTTCTGTCAGACGAGGTTTGCTGAATACAGAGCGTACACTTCCCAATTCACTGCCATCATGTGCTGGACTTATCACTCCAGTCCGCCAACGCTATGCATGGCCCAGAGTGACGGATTTGACCGACTCCTCGTGCTCGTTGTCGCCATCGTGATACTCCTTCCAGTTTTGATGATGGTGTTCGCATGGCCGATGATGACGATGTGGGGTAGTGGACACATGTGGGACGGCGGGATGTGGAATGGGGCAGGCGCATCGTGGATGTGGCTTGTGATGTGGATCGTTCCGCTTGTGATATTTCTTGGTGGAGGATACCTCCTGTATAGAGTGTTTAACCCTCCCAATAGCAATGATACGGACGCCGCACTCGAAGAACTGCGCCTCACCTATGCACGGGGAGACCTCTCCGAGGAGGAATTCGAACAACGGCGAGAACGCCTCGATCGTTCGGAGTGAGGCCGATGGACGACGACCACGCGGCGCATCATCAGCACGCCCCCGCCGAGCGCCCCACCGATCGAGCGTGCCCTGGGTGTCGGGTCTGCGCGTGCTACGAGACCGAAAGCGACCGCCGCGCGACGGACGAAACCGATGATCGCGCCGAATCCCCCGATTACAACCATCACGCCGGCCACAGTCAGAACGACCACGGCAGCGCAGACCACGACCACGGTTCAATGGTCGACCACTCGGGGCACGAGGCGATGTTCAGACGACGGTTCTTCGTGTGTCTCGCCCTTGCAGTGCCCGTCCTCTACTACAGCACTACGTTACAGTCGTGGCTCGGCTTCGCCGCAATAGGCTTCACTGGGAGCGAATTCATCGCGCCCGCCTTCGGGCTCCTCGTATTCGGGTACGGGGGCGTACCGTTCCTCCGGATGGGGGCCGTCGAGGCTCACAACCGGGAGCCAGGGATGATGCTACTGATCTCGCTGGCGATTACTGTCGCGTTCGTCTACAGCATCGGGGCCGTGGCGTTCGGGGTCGGCGAGCCGTTCTTCTGGGAACTCGTCACACTCATCGTCATCTTCCTGCTCGGCCACTGGGTCGAGATGCGGAGCGTCCGCCGTGCATCGGGAGCACTCGACCACCTCGCCGACCTGATGCCAGACACCGCCGAACGGCTCACAGACGGTGGTGAGCCGGAGACGGTTCCGGTCGCCGAACTTCAGCAGGATGACCTCGTACTTGTTCGCCCCGGGGCGAACGTGCCAGCCGACGGCGTCGTCGAGGAAGGGGAGTCGAACGTCAACGAGTCGATGCTCACCGGCGAGTCCAAACCCGTCTCGAAGGAGCCCGGTGACGAGGTCATCGGCGGGACGACAAACCGAGACGGAAGCCTTCGCGTCCGGGTGACCGCAACCGGCGACGCGACTGCTCTCTCGGGCATCATGCGGCTGGTCGATGAGGCCCAGCGGAGTAAGTCCCGGACGCAGGTGCTCGCCGATCGGGCCGCCGGCTGGCTGTTCTACGCGGCGCTCACGGTGGCGACTGTCACCGCCGTCGCGTGGACGGCTGCGGTCGGGTTCGGATTCCCGGTGGTTGAACGCGTCGTGACAGTGCTGGTTATCGCCTGTCCGCACGCGCTCGGACTCGCTGTGCCGCTCGTCGTCGCCATCAACACATCGATGGCGGCCAGCAACGGGATGCTTATCCGCGATCGCATAGCGATGGAGGAGGCCCGTAACCTCGACGTGGTCGTCTTCGACAAGACCGGGACGCTGACGAAGGGCGAGCAGGGGATCGTCGATGTAACTACGACCGGGACGCTGACCGAGAACGAGGCGCTGACGCTGATGGCCGCCGTCGAGACCGACTCCGAGCATATGATTGGCGAGGCGATTCTGTCCGAGGTCGAAGAACGTGGCCTCACCGTCCCGGACGCAACTGGGTTCGAGGCGCTTGAGGGCCGTGGCGTCCGGGCGACAGTCGACACGACCGCCGTCACCTCGGGAACGGGTGAGACCAAACGAGAGTCGGTTCACGTCGGTGGCCCGAACCTGATCCGGCACCTGGGCGTCGAGATACCGGGAGAAATCGACGCGTTCGCGGAGCGCGCTGGCTCTCGGGGACAGGGTGTCGTCTACCTCCTCCGCGAAGAGGAGGCGGTAGCTGCGGTGGCACTCGCGGACGTGGTTCGAGAGGAGAGCTTTGAGGCTATCGAGGCACTCCATCAGATGGGTGTCGAGGTGGCGATGTTAACCGGTGACTCCGAAGACGTCGCCCGGGCCGTCTCGGAAGAACTCGGCATCGACACGTACTTCGCCGAGGTGTTGCCCGCGGATAAGGACGAGAAGATTGTTGAGTTACAGGAGGGCGGAACCCTCGTCGCGATGGTCGGGGACGGCGTGAACGACGCGCCCGCGTTAACCCGTGCGGACGTCGGCATTGCCATCGGGTCGGGTACCGACGTGGCTGTTGAGTCGGCTGACGTTGTCCTCGTGGAGAACGACCCGCGGGACGTGGCCAGCCTCGTCCGCCTCAGTCGGAAGAGCTACCGGAAGATGCAGGAGAACATCGTCTGGGCAGCCGGGTACAACGTCATCGCACTCCCGCTCGCCGCTGGCCTACTCGCACCCATCGGTGTCCTGCTTTCGCCCGCCGTCGGGGCTGTTTTGATGTCCGCGAGCACGATAGTCGTCGCGGTCAACGCCCAGCTCCTGCGTCGGGCCGATATCTCGAATTGAGACGACGATCGGATTCCCACCGGGACACACTACTGCGAATGGCATGGTATATGCAAATGCTTGCAGTGGTCTGCGACGACTACTAACTGAGGTACCCTCGAATGGGACTTCGGCTGGCCGCTATTCTATGCGACGAACGCGAGTTAGCACCCATCTCCAATGTTTGTTCTGTCATCCGTCCTGTGAGAGAGCCGATTGTATTGATCTGACACTGTCCAAGATATACGCAGCGTATGCAGCACGGCTGTTGAAACCCATCACCAATTGATGGATTCAACAAGGGCCTCATATTCACTATCGTCGTTTCTTTATATACAGTTGCGTTTCAAAGTCTGTAACGACTGATAACGGCTCCCTTGAATCCATAATATCCCTATTTTCCACAAGAATCCATGGTGGATTTCAGCTACCTGAACAAAGTGGAGCAGCGGGAGAGTCGGTAACACATTACAAGGCCCGGTTTACTGTTCAACGGCTCTGTTGAAATCCTCTTCTTCAGATATATTCTCGCCTGAAACAGCCGGTCGATGAAAGCTACGTATCTAATAGTCGTGTGCTCACTCGCCGCCGACCATTGCATCCGGACGGGTAAGTGAGTATCCCATGGCATACAACAAAAGAGCAATACCCGTTACAATCGGTGTGATGAGCATCGCAGGGAGATAACTCAAGACGCTCAAGAGTTGACCGTGGCTACCAGCGTCTAGACGGAACCAGCTCCAACAGCGCGAACCGACAGTTCGAGGATGTAATTTCTTGACCCACGTCGGCCTCGCAAGGGCGATATTAGTCTCGTCTGAATTGCTATCCATACGTACAGTCTCTTATTGAGCGGTAAAATAATGGCGAGCTATCAGACCCCAATATCCTTGTTCTCTGTATTGACTGCAACCGGGTCAAAATATATCACTTGCTGAGGATTTCAACAGAGCCTGTTCAACCAATATGCCGTGCGTCGGAAATAGAGAGGAACTCCCTCAGTCAGCAGACCATCGGATCGTTCCGAACATCCGCGCCTCGATCTTCTGGAGATGTTCGCTCACCGTCGGTGGTGAAACGCCCAATTGCTCTGCAATATCTCGGTGTGTCGCCTGTCGAGGCACTTCGTAGTACCCGCAGTCGAGCGCGACGTCCAAGATTTCGCGCTGGCTAGCCTCAACCGTTTGAGACCGACTCGCGCCCTGTATCCTTGCACAGCCACTGAAACCCCTCTGTTGCTGTCAGAAGAACCCTGCAACAGACTGAGGCTCAATACATCCTTGGCAAGGTCTCGTTTAGCATCTGTATTTAAGAGCAATCATATCCATAGTACTTCAACCACCGGTCGGCGGGGCACGTATGATTGACGACCTATTCCTGATTCGAGTCTTCGCATACACGCTCCTACCGCTCGTGTTCGCTGTTGCCCATCTACTCATCGACCCAGGAACACGGACACTCTCGCGGCGTATCGAGGTCTTCGTCATCTACCTGTTGGCTATCAGCGTCGGGGCGAACGGTATCAGTGGTGCCTTCGGCCACCTCTTCCTGTCCGACCTCGTGGCCGAGTCGATCGGCTGGCCGACCGGCAGTCCGTTCCAACTGGAAATGGGCTTTGCTAATCTGACCCTCGGTGTGCTGGGCTTTCTCGCCGTTGGTCGCCGCGGTGGCTTCCGCACGGCGACGATCATCGCGGTGGCGGTCATCGGCTTCGGTGCGACCACCGTCCACCTCCTCGATATCGCTGCGACCGGAAACCTCGCACCGGGTAACACCGTCCAGAACGTAAGCAACGTCATCGACCCAGTGTTGCTCTTCGGGCTGACGTGGCTGGCCTCACGACGAGACGATCCCGACGCCGACAGCCCCGAATTCGAGCACTGGCAACGGCGACAACGACCCATCGCCATGCTTGCAGCGGCTGGCATCGGCATGGGATTCGGTATCGGCTTCGCTGTGGGCGGGCTACTCCTGTGGACCGTTGTCGGGGCAGCCGCCGGCCTCGCCATCGGCGTCAGGATCAGCAGGCAGATTCCCGGCGGAGAATACCCGGCGTAAGCCGCTGGAAGGGGAGAGGTTCGCCAGAGGTTGCATCGCCTCGCTCATACACCGGTCATAGGGAATCCGAGGTACGTTGAGGGAACATTGGTTCTTGAGATGGGTCTACAAGCGGAATTCATGCGGGAGATAGCTCGCACCAATGAACTGACGATCGCCAACCGTCTCCAACGCTCGGAAACGAGTGTTCAGACGTGCTGACTATGCGCTGCGTGTGCAGCACGGTACGCAACAAACTGTCAGTATTTGAGGATTCGACAGAGCCCACTGCTCGTATTTCTATGACACGACGTAGACGATCTCGAAGAGATATATGGTAGATGTCACGAGTCTGAACAAAGTGGAGCAGCGGGAGAGTCGGTAGCCATAGACTGGCGATACCAATGGTCTGTCGCCCGTTTAGTCCTTAACTATTCTTTCGATAGCTGTTCTCTCGGTTCGGGTTCGGTAAAAAACATCATCTCCCACCGGTGTCGATAACTCGGAACCCCGCGAGCCTGCGAGAGACTATTAGGCCAGAAGGTCAACCTCTCACAAGGAACGAGACTCGATGGCCAAACCTCCAGAGGACTCGAACGACCAACTGACGGACGAGGAGCGGCCCACCGTTCGCATCCCCAAGTATATGAGCGGGTGATGAGGTCGTGAGTTGGTCGGAGGTCGATGCCGAGTGGTGGGAACACGTACAGACAGCACGGCGTGTCCACATACAGGTCGTCGAAGAGTATGCGGATTCGCCCGGAGTGGTGTACATCGAGCGGTCTCGAGGCGATTCAGAGATTGCGGGCTACGCAACGACCGTCATCACGATCCTGGTTGAAGAGGATGCTCAGCGTTGGACATCCCCGATGAGATCGAAAGAATCCCAATCAGGGTAGTCATCGGAGAAACCAGCGATACAACCAACTGAATGGTATCTCAGTAGCGGCCCTTCCGACTATTCATCGGTGGAACGAACATTCGTGAGGGACTGTTACTCTTCGTCTGTCGGTTCCAGCGGCACTCTGGATACTTCGATATCCTCGTAGTCTTTCTCGGACGAGAGTACGTCCATACCCCGAGTTTCCGCAGTCGCCGCGTGAAACGCGTCGAACGGCGTCATCCCTTCGTCGTAGTAGTTAACGGCTTTCAGCACCACCTGTTTCTCTTCTTCGTCTCGCACGGGGACGAGTTCGAGCAGATTCGCCACGAGCGGAACGTAATCGAATTCGTAGCGTTCTCGGGCGAGGACGAGTTCGAGATACGAGAACGGCGACGTTTCGACCTCGTACTCGTCGAGTGCGTCCTCAGCCGACCCCTGCAACCAGTCGGAGTCCTTGGCGAGTGCGAGCAAGAAGTCCGTCTCGACGTACACCGTCATCTATCGGCGTCCTTCTCTCGGGCCTCGGCTTTGGCTTCGGCTTTGATGTCCCCACGGATCTTCTCGACGGACGCATCACGGAGGCCGCCTGCCGCCTCACGGACGGCGGCGAGCGGGTCGTCTGCCACCGGGATGAGTTCAAGCCTATCCTCGTAGGTTACGATGTGATACTTGTCGCCGTACTTCTCCCGAACCTCTTTGGGGATGTACAGGCGACCCTGCTGATCCGTCTCAGTTGACATAGAGTTGACTACGATGGAATGAAACAAGAGTGTTACCACTAGAGGTTCCCCTGTGGTACGGCGTGGATGGTTCCGAAGCGATCCATGATGGATTTTGTCGAGTTGAACAAAGCTTCATATTCACCATCGTCGTTTCTATATGAGTGGTTGCGTTTCGAGGGCTGTGACGGCTGATATCGGCATCCTTGAATCCAGAATACTCCAATTTCCCACGAGGATTCATCATGGATTTCAGCTACCTGAACAAAAGTGGAACAACGAGAGAGTCGGTAGTCGAATTCGAGCGTATCAGGCAGTTTACTGCTAATCAAGGTGCTGTTTCTTCTTCCGATAGCTGCGCTTCAGATTCGAGGCCGATAATTGACGTTATCCTTCGTCGTCGAGGGATATTTGCACTCCCCTCTACGTTCGATCGAACAAAAGAAGGCGTCTCACTCGGCGGCGTCGGTCAGTAGTTCGGTGACGGTCTGAATGACTAGCTCAGGTGCGGTATTTTTCTCCCGATAGCCCCGTCCGAAGAGCCGATCAACGAAGGAACCATACTCAGTACTTCACAAAGCCGCTTAGTTAGAACGTCTGCTTGCTGAAGGTGTGTCTAAAACCAAACAAGCAGACGGTGAGATCCACGAGGACCAGCTTCTTAACTTTCTCGTCAAC
>Ga0306906_1000246_pt1 | contig 24024 bp, 26 predicted proteins | sample AntRauTorcE11897_FD_190405 | JGI IMG/M metagenome (GOLD analysis project Ga0306906, IMG submission 190405) | Saline lake microbial communities from Rauer Islands, Antarctica - Metagenome Torckler E11 #897 (v2) (version 2) | ecosystem: Environmental > Aquatic > Non-marine Saline and Alkaline >...
TCTAATGCAGTATTGCCAACCACATATATCTTTTCTTCTGGTATATTTTCAGCTATTAAATTTTTTCTAGCTAAATCAGTCGGTGCTAAATGAATATTAGCAATCCTAGATACTAATTGTCTATTAGCTTCCTCTGGAAATGGGTTTTCAAAATCATATGTTCTAAGACCAGCTTCCAAGTGAATAATTTTCTTCCTATGGTGAAAGGCTGATAATGCCAATGCCAGTACTGATGTAGTATCTCCTTGAACCAAGACATGTGTTATATCTGGCTCTTCATCTAATGATGCAAACATTTCATATCTACCAAACATATCTCCACTAGACCAAAGAGTTGTTGCAATTACATCATCTAATCTATTAGTTGATAGTTTCCCCTTACTACCTATTTTTAAATTTAGAACATTTTCATCATTAGGTATAATATCCTTATGTTGACCAGTACACATGACTTTATAAGGTAAACCTTCTTTTTTAAAAGCATCTATAAGTGGCTTTACTTTAAGATATTCAGGTCTAGTTCCGTATGTAAATAATATCATTAATTATAATTTAAATCTTTCAAATATACATCTAATTTTTTATTTAATTCATCATGAAATTTTTTCGGTATAACTTCTTTCCAATAAGATATATTATCACTATTAATATGATTTCCATGCAGTCCATATGATGAGTTACTCATATCATTTTTTTTAAAAGTATCCATTTTACTACTAATTGATTTCAGTTTATCAAAATCTAAAATTTCATCAACTTTTAATTGTAATTCAGAAGTATATTTAATATCTAAAAAACCACATAACTTTTTCACCACATATTTATAGTCACCTAAGCCATTAGGATAAATATCTTCATACTTCAATATCAATGAATTTTCATCATTTTTATATTTTTGATATAACCCAACCATGATTTTTAATTGATCAACACAGTGTTTGTTATCAACAAAATTTAAATTGTTGATATTTATATCTGATTTGTTACTATCACTATAGTAGTCCAATATTAATGTTTTTCTTATTGAAATACATACATTTCTTGCATCACGAATAGGTATGATAATCTTTTTATTTTTAGGATATAATAATTTATCATGTTTATCAACCCTACCTTTCTTACCAAATAATATAGATTGTAGAACCACATCTTTTAGCCGATAACACCACCACCTTACTCATATCTATTTTTTTTCATAAATAAAAAATCCTATTCCATTGGATTTTCCACTGTATTTAGAGTAACTTTTAAATTGAAAATCATAAATATTTTTTTCAATCCATGTTTTAATCTCTCTATTTTTTAAATGTTGAGCAAAACCAGTACTGTCACTTGAATTTATAGTATATAATATAACATATTTACTAGATTTATCAAATAACATCTTCATATATTCGTTGAAATAAGAATCTTCAATAATATGATATGTCACATCCAAACTCATAGTTAAATCTGATATAGGTAAACTGTTATAATCATTATGAAATGATAGTTTATCTACACCATTAAATTTATCATTACAAATATTAATAACTGTTTTACTAACATCATAGCCGTAATATTTTTCAAAACTATATAATTGAGATATTTGATTTCCGTCACCACACCCAAGATCAGTTATGTTTTTTATATTATTATCTTCAATAAATTTATTCAAAAAAGAAGATTTAAATTCGCTTTCTAATCCATACGATCCCAAACCAGAATTACCTTTCTTGCTGTATCTATTTTCCCAATATTTTTTACTATTAAAATTTTCCATTTACCAAACACATATTTTTTTTAAAGTAGCAGCACCCCTTAAATACCCTCTATTTGCACCAACCAAAAAATGATTTAATGTTGACCCAATATCAATATAAGTATTCTTTTTATTATTTTTCCATAATTCATATGCAAGCATGTTACCTAAAGGGCCTGCAGCAAACAAATATAATCTATCTTTATCATCTCTTTTAAGTGATTCCAAAAGATTATAATTATCAACCCAAGCCAAATCTGAAATTGGAATATGCTCATTCACTGTAAATGGTAACTTATTAACATCAGCTTTTTTATTAGCAACTAAAGTAACATCATATGTATTGAATAACGGAACAATATGTTTCATATAATCATTATGATTACCATTTACAAATAAGTTTGCCCATGTCAATCTACTATTAGGTACGTTTACTGTTTTTCTCATCCAGTTAACATGATCTTGTGGGACACAACATGGACAGGAAATACCAACGTAGTATCCTTCATCATTATATGTGAAGCTATCCATTAGTTTATCTTGATATTTACCATGTATCTTAGGATCAAATGTCCAATTATCACAATTAGTGATTTTTTGGTTTTTTAATATCGCATATTCACCATCAGCATACTTACTAAACGAAAACCTCTCACCGTTGGTAAGTAGTTTTTTTATTAACTCTAAGTCCTTTTTAAAATCTATCATCTTATTTTATAAATGATGAAATCACCACCATTATCCCATTGATTAATTTTACTTTTATTATTTTCATAAATAACTTCGCTGTTAGGATATAACAACTTAAATTTCTCATGGATATCATGATCAACATAATCATCAATAAAAAAAATTGTTCCAGACTTCACATGATCCAATAAATGTAAATAACTTAAAGTCCTACCATTACCATTAGGCCCGTCAAGTAAAACAAAATCATAATATCCATTTAATTCATCACTAATATTATAGAAATTATTTTTCTGTCTAGTTGTTAATGGAGTTTTCTTATTACTCATCAAATCTACCTTAAATTTCTTATTTTCAAATAATGAATCATATATTATATCATCACACTCAACTAAGTCACTAATATGTAATTTTAAGAAATCATGCTTTCCTTTATATGAATATTTTAAATCGTTATCAAAACTAGTTATTTCAATATTATTTAATTCATTATGTAAATCAACAAAAAATTTTGTTGATGTTCCTGATCCGAATTCAATAACTTTAAATTTTTTATCTTTTTCTATATTATATGATATTATATCATAAATTTTTTCAAAACCTAGTTTTGATATACCCCAACCATCATTTTTATATTCATCTATTTCCATCAATAAAATCTTTAGTGTACATTTTTTTTATTTTTCTAATAGCTTCATGTAATTTAGAATCTTCATTTCCATCGTGCCAAACTAATGATTTATCAAATCTATAGACTTTCATTCCGTATTCTCTTAATCTTTCACTTATTCTTACCCAAGTAAATGCTGCAGAAGTTTTAGTTATTCTACGTTCAATGTCATCCAACTCATAATTAAATTTTGAAAGAAATTGCATATCCATTAATATTCCACCATCAACAGAAACACTATCTTCATTCCACCAATGAACAGGTTTATCAAATACATGGTCACTAAATGTATATTTATGAAAACTCATTGCCATATAATTATTAGTTTTTTTCTTAATCTCATAATACTTATCCATAAGTATATCTAAAAAATTATTACAAATAATAAAATCATCATCTAATTGAATAAATGTTTGAGGATTACATTTTTTTGCCTCACTCCATAATTTATTCACTGTTTTATAATATTTCAATTTACCACCTGCTACTTCGTTTTTCAAATATACTATATCATATTTATTTGGTAGATTATCATACTCAGGATCATCACTACCGTCATTAATAACATAAACTTTGAATTTATACTTTGATTTTTGAGATGTTATTTGTTTAACTAATCTTTCTAATTTATTAAATCTATTATGAGTTGCTATAACAAAAGCAGCATCATATTCTGATGATTCGTCTTTTACAAATTCACCATATTCTTTGAAATTAACAGGTTCAATAATTTTACTATTTTTAACACCTATTTTAGAAGTATTTCTTTGATCTTTTTTAGATAAATATTTTTTTACTTCATCCACTTTTGGTTTTGTTAATGATATGTCATTTGATTTTTTTTTCTCAATCATATGAATATCTTCTTTAACTATATTTTTTTTAGTTTTTTCATTACCAAAACTTTCAATTTTTTTCCTTATTAGTAGCTTCTTACTTTTTCTCATTAATAACAATACTCCATCCTTTTTTTATACAATCTTTAGCTACATCGTTTCTCAATGTAAGATGATTACCAATCTTCCATGAGGAATTTGCATCACTACCTATTGTTGATGCAAATCCATGATTAGTTGACCAAAGACTTTTATTATTACTTGGGTGTGGAGGAACATAACTATTAATACCACCATATTTTTGAGCAGCATATGCAAATAAAATATCCTCACCATTATCCCATGTATGAGGTTTATCATAGAATATATATTTACTCCATTCTTGCTTGAAAAACCAAGCGTGTCCAACTAAGTCAACTCTTTCAATATTGTTAGATTGAACACCATTCCAGCCAACCTTTTGATTTGGGATATAGTTATTTGATTTTAATAATACACCACTACCACCATAAATACCTTCTTGTTTCTTCATTGAATCAAGACAATTCTTAAACCAATCCTTTTCAGGTAAAAGATCATCATCAAACATTGCAATATATTCAGTTTGACATAATAAAGGAATTGTGAATCTACCCCAAAATTTTGTATTCCAATTGCATGAGTATGTCTTTATATTTTTATTTTTTGGCATTGCTTGAGGTTTATCCGATTTGTTATACCAAACATGAATATTCTCTGGCTTTATTTTGATACTCTGGTTTAGTACTGCCTCTATTTGTTTTTCAAGAGTATCAGGTCTTTTATATACATTTAATATTACACTAATTTCACTCATGGATTACTTCTTTATATAAATTAATTATCTTCTCATAATACGTTTCACTACTATATTTAGAAACATCTTCTGGTACTTCTACAAACTCCTTGTCCTTAATATTACCACTTTTATCCACATAATAAATCCAAGCTGGATTACCACATAACCATCCCTCAATAGTTGTTCTACCTCTGAATATACCAACTGAAATATCACATTTCTTAATAAATTCTTCAACATTCTTATGAACGCCAAAATAAGTGACATGATTTTCCTTTAACAAATCATCAATATAACCACCACTGTTTTTACCAATGACCCAAAGGAGCTGATCGTTTTCTTTAGTGTGTTCTGCAATATCAAACAACATACTCTTTCTTAAATAGTCTAAAGTACCAATAAAAAGAACAATTTTTTTCTCATTATTACGTTTAGTGTAATTACTATTGAAACGTTTCACATTAAATGGATTATCAATATCTACAATAACATCATCATTCACACCAAAGCTCTTTATATGGTCTCTTACAGTATCTCTAATACTGATATATTTCTTTATGTTGGGGTGAATAATAGGCTCTTCGAATGTAGGTATCACCTCAGACCTAACATGCATCACAGCAGGTGTTTCATTAAAATACCGTAGAACCATTTCACCTATTGGTTTATGATTAATATGTATTAAATCAAAATGCTTTCTTAAGTGTAATGGTGGATTTTCAATAGACCATACTTTAATTTCTAATTTTTCAGCTCTACTTACTAATGGATCACCAATAACTTGACTGATAATATGAACCTCATTACCTTGTTCTGTAAGTTCTCTAGCCATTTCAAATACAGACATCTCAGAACCAGTATATCCATTGAAAAATTGACAAGTTATTAATACTTTAAATTTTCCTTCTTCTATTGGTTCTGAATAATATGTTGGTAATTCATCTTTATATTCGTTTGAGAATTTTATTCTATTATTCTCCCAATCTTGGTCGGTCATACCAATAGATTTATGAGTGATTCTAATATCAGTAATTACTCCAATATTACAACCATCTAGATAGTTAGGAAAACAGAACGACATATCATAATAATGCCACATTCCGTAGTTAGTATCGAACTTATGTTCTATCTCACTAGTATCCACAGCCATGAACACTCCATCTACACTTACCACAGGTTCTACTCCTTTAAATTCACCTGAATATTCACTAGCCCATTTCCTGATACCATTATCATGATTAACAATACCAACCATGCTCTCCATGTTTAGTCCTGAACCATCTGGTTTCAAATACCAACATCCATGTTCAGGTACTTCTTTACTACCAGCTAAACCAATGATCTGATAATCGTTATTTGGGTTGTTGAAATGAAGTAATAGTTTTTTACCCCAATCTCTATTATCAAATGTAATATCATTGTGACAGAATACCATAATTGCATCATCTTTTGCATGATTATCTATGGCTTGATTATAGACCTGACTCAATGAATATTCATTAAAATTAGGGTAACAGTAGGTTTCACGTGGAACACCGATTGTTTTGTTAATATGATTTATGAATTTATTATTCTCTTCTTCAGTGTGATGAGAACTGAATACTACAATTATTTTAGTTTTTTTCATTTTTGATTAAGTTCTATAGGTTTAGCATCATGTGCAAGCATTGCTTTGAATAATGGCTCTGCTTTACTAGTGATATTATTATACACATATTCTAAATCATTTATAGATAAATTTGGATTGGATGAAATATAATTATCAGTTAATGACATTTTACATGCAATAATAGGTGCAACAGTTCGAAGTACTTCTTTTCCAGATGTTCTGTTTTTAGAAGGTAAATTTTTTTCTTTAGCAACCTTCATTAAGTCTCTTGGTGTAGTATTTGAATGAATAATACAACTATCTCTATTATATCTACCATAACCACTACCCTCAAGAGAAATTTTATGATTTATTGCTTTACTATTATTTTTTTGTGTAATGTGATCTAAATGTGCTTCAAGATTTACTAGACTAGATGTTTTAAGCGTTACATTACCAGTAGTTAATAACTCATGTATCTGATCATAAACCCACAACTCAAATTCTGCTGATAACCATGCACCAAATTTTAATGCTAACTTTTCGCACATCCAAGTACCTTGGTTTGTATTCCCTTTAATTACTTCAACTACTTTAACCCGGTTACGTGAATTCCCGTTTCGATTCTCAAGTACATCAATGAAGGATTTTGTTTGTTTTAATCTTAAAAAGTCGTTAGTTCTTTTTCCAAAAGGTTTTGCCATTTCACTAGCATTTATCATTAGTTCATCGCCCCTATTTTCAAAGGTCATTAGATATTCGACACCTTCATGATTATATTTTTTAATAATATTCATAAGTATTCAATAATTATATTTTTAATATAAATTTATGAATAATTATTTTGAAATGCTAATTTTTTTATCTATTACGAAGATTTTTTAATTTATTTTCATATTCTTCTCTAACTGCTTTTAACGGAAATGGTATTCTAACCACAGCACCATCAGGTATATCAAACTCCGATAAATATTGAGGATTAGCATATGTTATAAGAAAATCAAAAAAAGGATTTCTATAATATCTTTTAGCATATTTATCATACCTGTCACCAATAGAATTCCATCTTTCAAATTTATCTGAACCTCTATTTGATATTTTAACAAATGGTAATTGATCTATAGTTGAATCATCATTTCTATAAATTTCGTATCTGTCGTAGTCCTTCTTGCCTGCCATAATTAATTTTAGTTACTTTCATTTTTATTCTCACCATTAGTATTAACATCATCGTTTACTGCTTGTTGTGCTGTTTCAGCAGCAGTAGCTTTAGCATATACGCCATCATTATAAAATGTTGAATTAGCATAATAGTTGAATGACACTGCATTTTGAAGTGCATCTATAGGGCCTCTCATTGACATACCACCAATAATCTTCAGTTGCATAGTAACATCAGCATACATAAACTGCATACCCATACCTTCTGGATTTAAATCCCAAGGTGCATCACCATATTCAAATTGAATATTATCAATTATTACTTTGGTATTAAAGAAGTCACCAAGTCTTAATATTTGAACAGGTTGACGACCAAATACAGCATTATCTGCAGTAAATAAATTTCCATTATCTGTTTTCTTTTCCCTTCTCACAGCAGAGCCTTGTCTAACACATTGTTGTAAGAATGTAAGCCTCCTATGGAAGTCCTCTGGAGTTTGAGAATGAAATACAGGTAAAAACTTATTGACTTGTCTTTGAGTGGCTTCAAACCCCTTAAAAATACCATCCTTAATTGTATACTGATTAAACGTACATTCGAAACCCTTTTTGGCTGCATTCTTAGCATCAGCTATTTCTTTTTCAAGTTGAGTTATTCTAGTATTTAAAGATAAGATGTTAGTATCCCTTTGAGTGTTTTGACGTAAATCATCGTTTATACCTCTTGGTTGTAATCTTTTAAATATTTTTCTAAACTCAACATCTACTCTCCTGTTACTCTTAGATTCAAGAGTAGATATATTTGACTCTAAAGAAGTAGAAGAGTCTGCGTTGATATCACCTTCTGGATTAGCAATAATTTTAATTCCATCTTGCTCTAAACTTCTACCATCATATAAATCTGAATATCTTTCATTTAGATATGTTTTTACTGCTTCAATTCTTCTACTTGATAAATTTATATTATATTCTCTAGCTGCTTCACCTCTAAATAACTTTGTTGCATAACCAGTAAGATATAAAACATAGTTACCTCTATTATTTTGATCAAATGCTCTAGTCACTATTTCATCAAAAGCATTTACAAATCCAACATTTAAACTAAAATCTTTTTCATATGCATCATTATCTACATCACCATCTTCATAATTACTACCAAGTGTAAATCCAACACCACTAGACTCAGAACCTATTATAGGTATGTCATTTGGAAAGTAAAAACTAATTTTAGGTATTACTGGTGCATTAACTGTTGTGTCAACCTCCTTATCTGGTTTCAACTCATCTCTTTGCTGAATTAATACTTCCTTCTCTTTTTCTTTTTGACCGATGTCAACTGGTTTAGGTAATTTACCTTTACTACCAAATGCCATAAACCTCGCTGCTTGAGATTGTGTTTGTAATTCAGGATCAGCCTTTAATTGAGGTGGATAATCCACTAATAATTTAAACGATAGAGATGCTAATCTCTCAGTACTATTATAAGTATATATTGGTTCTGAACGACCAAGAAATTGAGTACTCTCATGTTTAGCCACTGATTGCTCACTTAACTTTAAATCATATGGTGCAAACCACATAAGTCTACCACCTTGATTACCTATTTCACAATCAGGTAGTTGAACACCGTTATTAGCATCATCCAAGAATCCATCTTCGGTAACCGAAACAGCTAAATTCTCAATTGAAAACATTAAGTTTTTAATATCAACTTTACCATTCTCACCTAGACTTGGTGCGATCTTAGGAAGTACATGTTTATGTATGGTTGAATATTGACTACCACCATATACTTCATTACCCTTAAATCTAATTGCTTTTACATATCGATCATATGGATCAGTTACATTATGTTGACGACTTCTATCAATATCACCAGCAGGATTTTGAGTTAAAGGCATACCATTGAAAAAGACATTATCATCTTTATCAATGAATTTCTTTTTAGTTAAATCAAAATTACCATACTTACCTCTTGAATTAAGAAGCTCTTTAGTATAATTTAATAAACCAGTTCTTGGTCTGTCAGTACTGAAAAATCTATTATTTTCTTGATTGAATTCAGTATTGGTAGTGTCACCATCTAAGGCTTTCTCACTAGGAACTTGGTTTCTATCTTCTAATTCACCATCAAAACCTTTAACTATTTTCTCATAGTTACTATCAATACCATCTCTACCCCAAATAATTTTCTTATCTAGATTTTCTGGAAGACCGAAACTTTGATCATCTATTCTATAATTACCAGCACCATCCGAATTATCAGTCTTTCTAGTGTTCCCAAAACCATCCAAGTATCTTTGACTAGCACCGTATTCATAACTATTCTCACCATGGAATGTCTCAATAAAACTTTGTTTTTGAGTGTTTAATCTTCTATTTAGTTCAGCAGGACGAGTTACAATAGAACCAAAGTCGTAAAATCTTGAATACGGATATAAATTAGTATTTAATCCAGCAAAATATATTCTCGGTGCTGATTCAGTTGTTTTTGAAAATTCTATTCCAGCACCTGCAACTGCACTTTGAAATGCACTACTTGAAGGTTTATATGCTGATTTATTTAATGCATTAACTAAGAGTATTTGTTGACCTTTACCTGTTTGTCTAAAATAATCTAAATTAGTAGGACTATCTTGGAAAGAATTTACTGGACGATATACACCAGTAATTTCTTCAAGAATTTTCCCAATACTACTTTGTGTTTCTCTTCTTGTAATTTGAAAATCAACTTTAGAAGTAAATAATTTAGTATTGGGATTACCATCAAATAAATTAGCAAAATTAGTACTTGGTAGATATTCTGCAGCAGCTAATGATCTAGCTGTATGTCCAAATTGTTTAGCCAACATTTGTAATCCAATCTGTTGAATAGGTGTATTGATTGGCGAAGCCAATCTACCTATAATTGAATTATCAATATCAGGAGAACTAAATGGTGATAGAACACTACCAATTGAATTAATAGCTTGAGTGATATTACCTTCTTCAAGTCTGTATGGTGTCTCAGGTGTATATAGATTTCTAGATTCAATTCTATTTCTATATTCCTCTGAATTATTTATTAATCTAGACATTCAGTTTTTTTTACTCATAAATACTTGCTATTGTGTTTTAATTTTATAACCTTTACATTGGTGAAATGTGTTACCCCCTATATAACATAATCTCTCTTTATAAAAAAGTTCAATTGAAGGTGTCAACTTTCAAACCAATAAATCCCAATAGATAATTAATAATTAAATGTATTATGATTAGACATTCCCAACTAAAAATATTTTTTACTGTAAAAAGTAACCAAAAAGTTGTGAATATAGTATGCCCTTATTACGAGGTGAGTTTGTGAGAGATATTCTTTATAATTGTTTTTTAATAACTATAATTCTTTTCTTTAGAACTACTGTTTTCGTTATTATTGTGATGATTGTTGTGAATATTTTGAACAAAGTTACAGGTTTTTTTTGATACTTGCCAAATAAAACCCTGATTTTTTATGAAAATATTTTTTATCTGGTGACTTTTCAAGTAATTTATATATTTGTGATACTCTTTGATATGTAATATTTAATATTTTAGAAACCCCTCTATAAGTATTAAATTTATAGACTTTTTTATCATTAAAAACTATGAATTTTTTCTGTTTAAATTCTTTTTTTCTATGTGTAGTTTCACAACTATAATGTTTCCATGATTTAATGATATCAATATTTTTTTCATAAAAATCAGGGGTGACAATTCTATATTTTTTTCTTTTAATACTATGAGTGTTAATTTTATTATATTCAATACCTCTACTATAATTTAAGAATTTTGATAATTCGATACCAGAGCGAAATTTATTGACAATATTACCCGATAAATCAATTAAATATAGTTTTTTACGTCTTATATCACCACCTCCAGAACCAGCAATTTTTGTTTTATTATATAACATATCCCAATTATATTTATTAATATATTGTTGTTCCTTAAATAATAATCTAGCATCATCAACAATTTCCAATATTTCAAATATAAAATTTTCAATACCATATTTATTTACAGCATTTTGTAGGTGTTGATTTTTATGTTTGTTGTTTCTTAATTTACTAAAATGTACATCATATCTATATGATATATTTTTACTACTACCTATATATTTTTTATTATTTATTTTATTGGTAATCACATATACTCCTGATATATTCTTTTTCATATTAAAACTTTACTTTATTTAAATAAAAACGTAGTGTGTTAATTATATATACTAAAAAAACGGTTAAAATTTTATAATGTCAAGTAAAGATACTTAGATATCTAATAAAATATAAATGAATATGATATGAAACTAAGATTTATTGGTAATTCTTTTTATTTATAGATTTGAATAAACAAATGGTTTGAGTAATAATTTTCCTGTAAATTATCTTTACGAAGTAAAGATAAGGGTTAGAATTGGTAATGTCAAATATTAGACACTACCAGACCCTGATTTACCACTTTTCTCATCAGCAGTTTTAATCGCAACTCTTCTAGAAATATTGATTGAATCAGCTATTTTCTTACCATCAACATTTAGATTGACAGTAGCATTAAATGTCGCATTATTATCTGCAAATTCAACTTTTAATGGTTTATTTAAAATAGATGCTAAATTTGCAAATGCTGATCCACCACCAGATTCCATAGTGTTGATAGCATCAATCGTTTGTCTAATTTCTTTAAATTGAGCAGACGATCCTTGCAACACTGCACCGATATTATAAAATGCATTACCAAGTCTTTCAAGATTATCTGCATTAGTACCCATCGATGCAACTGCTAAACTCATAGCAGTTAAACCACCTAAACCTACAGTACCGACTGCAAATGCAGCACTAGCAATACCAGCCATACCTCCTGCAATACCTGATAAATTAGCACCATCTAATGTTCCAAAACCTTCAGCCATTTTACCTATTCCTGTTGCAGCTAAATTAATACCTGCTCCGATTCCTAATACAGCAGCAGTTAACACTCCAATACCTACTGCTGACGTTGTTGCTGCACCACCTAAAGCTACCATTCCAACAGCCATAACTGGTATTGCAATACCTAAACCAAGTGCTACATCTTTGAATGCTTCTAATTGATCTACATTTAAATCTTTCATTGCCGTTGCAAGTTCTGCAATACCTTTAGCAGCCAACATAACACCAGCTCCAATTCCAGCTCCAGCGATACCGATTCCAGCTCCAGCACCTAGTGCTGATAGAGCACCACCTTTACCAGCTTTACCTGCCATACCTCCAGCAGCACCTCCTTTCTTACCTAAGAGACCACCCATTTTACCAAGACCAACCTTGTTGTACATGGATGTTACTAATCCAATTGACTTAGTTAATGCAAAACCAATTGCTAATGCTTTACCAGCACCGACCAAGAAAGTTTTCATGGCTTCAGATTTACCATTCAATACACCTTGGATTGTATCAATCATTGGTGATATATGATTTTGAAGAATACTATTAATTCCTTGTATGATTGGTAACATCGATGATTTAAACATTTGAATAGTATTAGCAAATTCTTCATCAAATGTTTTCGCACTTTTAGCTCTTTCATCTAAAGCTTTACCTTGTTTTTGTATTAGTTGAATATCAGTATCACTTAACTGATTAAGTGTTTTCTTTTTACCTGCTATTTCAACGTAATATTGTAAACTATCCTTTTCTCTTTTTGCAACACCTTCGGCAACCTCCATTTCTTTTTTAGAAAGACCGATCATTTGTTGTCTCATCTTTTGTATTTCAGTCATACGTCTAGCTTGCTCTGCTAATTCACCTCTTTGCATACCAAGTGATTGACCGACACGTTCTAATCTATCCATATCCATTGGTGATATGAAAGTTTCCATTGTACCATTGGCTTGCTTTTTAAATGTAGCAACACCTCTGGTCATCTCATTAATTTTCTTGGTAAATTTAGCTGGATCATTACGAGATAGAAATAGTAATTGAAATGGATCAGTTTTAGCAAATTCACCTCCCATTACCTGTAATTGGGCTGCTAAGTCAACAGCTCCTTCAAGTGTTCTTGCAGATTCAACAGAGTTCATCATTTCCCCCATATCAATCTTAAATTTTTCAGCATAGCTTGCCATTTCAGCAAAACCCTGAACACCATTACGGAATGTAAATTTCTGTAAATCCTTAAAATTGGTTGTAATATTCTTTAATACTTTGGTTGTGTTAACACCCATTCTCTCTGTGGTATCAACAACACCTTCAACATAGTCTGCAGATTGTTGTGCAGATAAACCCATGTTTTCAAATTGACCAGCAAGACGTGCTGCTTGCTCAATCCCAAGACCAGTACCTTTTCCAATGGCAACTATTGCTTCTAATGCTGCTTCTGATTGTATTCTTGCTCTACCTGTTTCATCAGCAAATGTAGATTGAATACTAGCTAAGTCTTGAACACTAGCACCTAAACGTGAAGCACTAACTGCTGCACCTTCAATGCTTTGTCTCATTTCTGCCGATCTCTCACCTGATAACCCCAACTCAAGATTAAGACTTTTGATTGCTTTATCCGATTCCATTAGAAAACCAAAAAAGTTACTGTTACCAATCTGGTTCAACTTATTATACATGAAACCTAAAACACTAACTCTCTTATTTTCAACAGCTAATATCTCTTTTTGCTTGGTAAGTTCCTTTTGTGCTAATTCAATTTGTCTCTCATAGTTTTTTATCTCTTTTTTAGATAGATTCTCACCACTAGCTAATTGATCTGCAATTTGTTTTTCTAAGGACAGTAAATCTCTTATAGCATCTTTACTACGTCTCTTAGCTTCGTTTATCTTTAAATTGTTGGATAGACTATTCTGTTCTGCATCGTTTAGTTCTTGAAGACTCTTAAGTAAATCTTCAGCATTTTTCTTATTTTGTTTTGCCATTAGAGAATTTTAACATAAATACTATTAGTATTATTTTAATACAGTTAATGACTATTTCTAGATTTACGCATTTCTTTTTCCTGATGTTTCTTAGTTTCTTCCATTTCAGTCTTCAGCAGATCAAGATAATATCTTCGCTTATAGACTGCTATATTTTCCACATAATCAGATGAGAAATTAGCATGTTTGGTGAGGATATATATTTCTTCCATCACCATTTGCTTATATTTACCTGCTAAAGACTTGGGAAAAAAAAATCGACTCCGACAGTTAATGATGCTTTGAACTTATATCCATCTTTTGCTTTGAACTCATAGCTCATATCAATATCAGGACTTACATCTAATATCTTCTTACGAATGGTTAATGTATCACGAACTGGCATTGCATCAACAAATCTATCAATGTAACTACGATCAGTCTTATCACCTATTTGAACAATATGTGCTTTCAACTTCATGGTTGAATATTCACTATAATCATGACCATATGCTTCTTGGACTGATTCAGCACGTTTTTGTAATTGTTGTTCTTCACCTGAAGATAACAATCTAAACTTAACCAGTTTTTTTCTCATTGGTAGATCAACGGTAAAATGACCACTTTCATCTGGACGTTCACTTAATTCCTTATTTTTAAGTTTTGTTAGATCAACTACTTGTGAAAATGTTTTATCATTTCTTGGATCGGTAACTTGAACTTCATATTCATGACCATATGATGATGCTCTTAAAAATAAGATTAATGCATTTTTATCACCAGTAAGTAATTTGCTTACATCTACATTTTTTGGTGATTTTATTTTTCTTCTTAATATTACATCTAATACTGTACCATCTTGAATCAGTGATGGTGTGGTTAGGATATCTTCATCTTTTGAAGTTAGATATTCAATCTTAACCTTATCCAATCCATCTGGGTAAAATAAACCTTTTGATGGTAAATCAACAACCTCGTATCCAACAATTAAATCTGGATCGGTTTCTTGTTGCATTCTAGATTGAAAGTTATCTGGTGATTCCATATTAATCTTTGGTGGCATTTTTGATGTTGGACTTTCATTTGAAATTCCACTAACACCTGATTTTTCCTCATCTGATTTCTGTCTCTGTGAGTAGAAATTAGCCAATGATTCATCTAATGCTTTCTTATCTAAATCTTTATCTGATAAATTGTTTCCTTGTGACATCTTATAATTTTTTATAAAACTTTATTATTTGCTGATAAATACAGTGAATTAAATTTTTTTTATAATAGATTCAAGATTTCTGCTTTTCAAACGTATAATATAATATACAGACAAAAATGTATAAATTTAATATATGGGAAGATCAAGAACAAATGTTGCATTGATGGATGGTGAGATAACTCCGAAGCAGCTAAAAGATGAGAACAAAGAATTAATTAAGGGTACTGTCTATTCTAATGTAAAAGTAATTGCTAAGAATGAAAGCCAAAAAGAGTTACTAAGGTCAATAAAGGCAAATCAAATTACAATTTGTAGTGGAAAAGCAGGTTGTGGTAAAACTTTCGTCTCACTTGGATATGCACTTAAACTATTAAAGACTCAAAATAATTATTACCAGAAGATTTATCTAGTGAAATCAGTTACACCACTTAAAGGTGAGGAGGTTGGTTTTTTAAAGGGTGATTTAAAGGAAAAAATTGATCCATATATGGCGAGTTATTATATCAACATGGAGAAATTAATCTCTAAGATGGATATGACTAGTTTAATGACCCAAGATTATGTTAGACCATATCCTCTTACTTATCTTAGAGGTGCAAGTTTAGATAATGCAATTATTATTGTTGATGAAGCTCAAAACATCACTATGGATAACGCAAGAACCATCCTTACTAGAATAGGTGAAAATAGTAAAATGATATTATTAGGAGATTCAAATCAGATCGACATGAAGTATAAAGAAAATTCGTGTCTTTATAAACTAATATCACTATTCAAAGATACTGATGAAATAGGAACAATAATAATGAATGATAACGATAGAAACGTAAGAAATCCAATTATTGATATGATTGAAGAAAAATTCGATTCGTTAAAAGAATTTAAAGATGGAAAATAAACCAATTTATGTGGCTTATGTCGCAATAGGTGCTATTGAAGACCAAGAGGATATTCAAACAATAATGGCTTCTGCATATGAATCAATGAACCCAATTTTCAAAGAAATGGAAGGTGAAGTGATATTCATACCTGTACGTGGAACAGATAGTAGACTTGAATGTATCAATCCAAAATATATTACTGAAGATGAGTTAATTAGAAAACATAGACTTCTTATTGACGAACTTCATGAACACTTGGATGGTCATTTGAAAGAATTACTTAATAATGATAAAAAAAGTGAGTAATGGGGCAAAGAGAAGAATTTGAAAAGATCATGAAAGAGATCGAAGAAAAACTTGAAAATAACCCCAAGTTGAAAGTTGAAATTCAAAATAGTGTTGCTAATATCGAAAGTATACTTGGTTATGAAGTTGATGTTTCAGTAGTGTATAACAAAGGTGTTTCCGAATATGAAGAAATCATGTCTAATTATAATTTAGATGTTGACGATAATGTTGACGATGATATGAAACTTGGTGAGTTTATAGATTTCATCCAAGAAGAAGATTTAGATTATAATGTAATGATTGATCCTATATACATGAAAAAGGGAGTAAATAAAATTACAAATGTGCTGGTGACTACTGTTGATAACACTGTCATTATTGTACCTAAAACAAAAGAAGAAAATGAGTAAGAAAGTAATAGCAGTTGATATAAATGAGATTTTCAGATCGTTATGGATACAATTCGATAGATATTATGTAGAAGAATTCGGTGAAGAGGGTGCTCCTGATGATGAAGTAGCATATGTGTATAACTATTGGAAAAATTATGAGTGGAAAGATACCACTGTAAAAACTAAGGAATTAAGAGAGGATGCTCCAGAGACAATATCACCTACAGATTATGTTGTTGATGAAAAAACAGGAGAATCTAATGCAGATTTCATATTGTTTCAAGAAAAATCTGAAGCTTTTACAGCAAGGGAAATGTATAATAAGTTCATGTATGAAGATTTCTGTATGGATATCTTCGGATTTGCACCTAAAATGTACCCTCAAGTAGATAAGGATTCCGATCAGTTCTATTTGAAATTCAGAGAGCAATATGATTTAGCAATTGTATCAAAAGAAAATTGGTTCTCAATTGCACCCACATTATTCTTCTTAGCTAAGGTAACACCAAGATTTAATACTTACTTTTTCTATGAAACTAATGAAGAAATATGGGATAGAGTTGATTATTTAATCACGACTGATCCTGAGCTTATCGAGTCAAAACCAGAAGACAAGAAAGTCATAAAATTAGATAGACCATTCAATCATGAATTAGATGGTGATGTGGTTGCTACAAACTTAATCGACTTGGTTGATAATGAAGAGTTTAAAAAATTAATTAATTATAAAGAAGAAAAAGAAAAAATAGAGGAATAATGGCAGAAGAAAATAAAGAATTGTCAAACGAGCAAATAGATAAAATGAAATTAGCTATTGCTAAATTAAAGAACAGTGAATCTAAATTCCTGTTTTTTGTAACAAAATCAACAAACCCATCAGCTTCAATGTATGAAGTGTATTTCCATGCTAATGTCGTGAAAAATATGGGCTTTGAAACAATTATACTTACAGATGAAGATGAGTATGAAATTCCATATTGGATTGATGAAGATTTAACCAAGTTAGATCACCAGCCAATGAGTAAGGCTAAACTAAATGTAGGGCCTGAAGACGTATTAGTTATTCCAGAAATATTTTCGAATGTAATGGAGCAAACTAAAAATCTTCCATGTATTAGAGTGGGATTATTACAATCTATTGACTACATGATGAATGGTTTAGTACCATCAGTGGATTGGTCATCGTTCGGTGTTAATAAAATAATTACAACATCTGATACGTTGAAAAATTTAGTAGAGGAATTCTTCGGTAAGGATAAATTTGATGTGAAAACATATAGTGTTGGATTACCAGAGTACTTCTATAATGATGATGCACCAAAAAGACCTGTAATTAGTGTTGTAGGTAGAAATCCAAATGAGATATCTAAGCTTATTAAATTATTTTATGCAAAGTATCCACAATATGGTTGGGTTACATTTGATAGTATGATTACTGAATCAAAGCCACCAAGATCACTTACACGTAAAGAGTATGCTGATAGATTAAGAAAAAACTTTGCTGTAGTGTGGGTAGATAGAATTGCTTCATTCGGTACATTACCACTAGAAGCAATGGCAAGTGGATGTGTTCCAATTGGTTTAGTACCTGATATAACTCCAGAGTATCTTTTAGAAAAGGTTGAACATGGAGAAGATGAAACAGGTAATGATTACCAGTATGTTGAGAATTCAGGTGTATGGACTAATGATTACTATTCATTACCAACATTAATTGGTGATACATTAACCAAGTATCTAGATGATACTATCGAGGATGAAGTGTATGATAAAATGAAAGCAATTTCTGATAAATATTTACAAAAAAATTCATCAGTTGAGTTATCTGGAATCTACAAAGGTTTAATTGATGAAAGAATTAATGTTCTTGAAAGTGCTGTCAAAGACTTAAATGAGAAAGATGCTGAAGTTGAAGCAGAATCAAAATAAATTAAAATATCTAAATATAAAAAAATGAAATTAACAACAATTATACCTGTGCACGAAATGAACGATGAGCTTTCGAAATTATTTTTAAAAGCTCTTGAGAGTGTAGTGGGTCAAGAGAAATATAATGTCAAAGATAATCTTACTGTTTTAATTCCAACAGCACCAACTGCTGTGGATGAAGTGAATAAGGTTGTTGCTAAATTTTCAGATCAAGTAAGTATTGATGTTATCACTAATACTGAAAATACTAGTTTCCAAGGACAAATTAACTTTGCTGCTGAGAAAGTAGAAACTGAATATTTTACAATTTTAGAGTTTGATGATGAAATATCTGATACATATTATTTTAATGTGGTTAAACATGCTAATCATTATGGTAATGTGGATGTGTTTCTTCCAATTCTAATTGAATCTAATGCTCAAGACCAAGCATTGAAATTAACAAATGAAACTTGCTGGTCACGATCATTTGTAGGTGAAAACGGTGAAATCGGATATTTAAATGCTGACTCACTAAATCAATATACTGATTTTAAATTGTGTGGTTCTATTATGAAAACACAAGAATTTATTAATTCTGGTATGTTGAAAACTAATATCGAATTAACCTTTCAATATGAATTCTTATTAAGAGTGATTATGAATGGTAGTAATGTTTATATCATCCCGAAAATTGGATGTAAACATCTGGTAACACGAGAAGGAAGTCTTTTTGATAAATATTCAAAAACATTGACTTTAAAAGAGAGACAATTTTGGTTTAACACAGCCAAGAAGGAGGCAAATTTTCCTTCTGACAGAGAAATTGATACTTCCGAGTTGCTAAGTGTTGCAGAATAACCTTAGACAACTAGAATTATAAATGACAGTTAAAAGAAAAAAAAGAGTAGTAAATAAAAAGAAATACTTTGCAGAAAGAGAAGAGCAAGCAGTATTAGATTATAAATATGCCGACACCATAGAGGAAAAGCATCGCATTTTCAAAGAGATTTTGCAGAAGCCTTTCCAAATTATGGTGGAAGCTATTCTTCGAAGATATCAACATCATATTGGTAATTACGATATTAAAGAAGTAGAAGCTAATGCATATTCTCATTTAGTTGAACAGTTTATTAAATTTGATGAGAATCGTGTAGGTAAGAATGGTAAAAAGGCAAAAGCATATAGTTATTGTCAAACCATTGTAAGAAACTTCTATAAAGATCATGGTGAGAAAAGCTATAAAGAGAAAACTCAAATATTAAGTTGGGAAGATTATTCCGATACTGTTATGGAAAAACAGGAATATCTTTATGAGATAGATGATTTAGAAAAAAGTGACTTGGAAGAGCTTATTGATATTGTAGTTAATAGTATGCGTGATAGGATTGACGAAGATGGCACTCTTAAAAAGAATGAAATCATAGTAGGTGAAGCAATTATTAATGTATTAAGTAATTGGCATATTCTCTTTCTTGAGGAAACTCCAGATGGTAGGGTTAATAAAAAAATTACTAATAAATATCAGAAAAACAAAATACTTCAATTGTTGAAAGAACAGACTAGACTCAATACTAAAGAGATTAGAATGTCCATGAAACCATATAAGGAAATATACTTCTTACAGAAGAAAGATTTTTTTACTGATGAATAACTATTTGTCTCTTGGGTATTTATAATAAACAATAAAAAAATGCCAAGAAAGAAAAGACATAAGTTTAAGTTCGACCAAGATAGTGTTAATTTACTATTACAAGAGTGTTACGATGACTCTAGAAATACTAAAGCTAAAATTGTTTCCTTATTTACTAAATGGGAAAAATTTGCCACTGAAGGTGGTGAAATAGCAGCAATTGGTGACCAAATAGCAAAACTATTGGGTGCTGAGGCTAAAAACCTAGATCAGAAAATCGTTATTTTAAGATATCTTAAAGAGGTTGTATTTGAGAATGAAAAGATGCAAAACAACAAAAGTGAAGTTGGTGACGAAGTTCGTAACAGTCTAATTAAAATGGTTAGAGACGCAGAAAGTAAGAAGAAAAAAGAAAATGAGTCTAATTAATGATAAGAAAAGTATTTTTACAGAAATTGGTGCATTCAATTCAATCAGTAGCAGTGTTGAACTACCAAATCCTTCAACATCATTATCTTCTATTAATAATGGTAAGGATATAGGTGCATTTCTCTTGGATATACTTGTTACTCTAGTAGGTAGTGAAGTATTGAAAAGTGTTACTGGTGAATTATTAGGTGATTTTATCACCGAAACAAAACCAGCTTTAAAAGATTCTTTAAGAAGTCAACTCATTGATTTTAATGGTGGAGATGGTTTACCTACTGAATTTGTAAATAATGGATATACTATCCCTGCTAAAGATATTGATGTATATGGTAAGTTAAAAACTGATCCAGCATCTGATATTGGAAGTCAAATTTACGATGGTGAATCATCAACCAATTCATTTGATAGAAAAGCATATCAAGCTATTGTTACCCCAAATACTGAAGTAACATATGGAGTTCTGACTATATTATATAATGATGTCACTGATGAATTTACTTTTAAACCAGTAGTGACATCACAAAGTATAGCTCAATTTATATCTAGTTTTATTACTGATATGAATCTTTTTGATAGAAAAACATTTATAACTGAAGTTCTTAATGTTATTTTTGGAACTAAAAGTGCAGCACAAGGTAAAAGTGAACAGGAAATATTTGAAGAAAGTAAAATAAATAAAACCTTACAGAATTTCATTGATGAAAGAGAAATTCTTACAATCTCTGATGATGAGTTGGTTGAGTTACAAAATGAAGCAAGACAAATTAGTCAAGGATTTACAGAAGTAAATATTGGATGTTGTGATGTTTTAAGAGGCTCAATGACTGTTGAGGATATGACAGATTTAAATGAGAGATTTAGAAATGCTTCTAATCCTGACGAGGCTGGTAATATATTAAGTGATGGTGTTATTGGCAGCTTCCAAGGTGAAGATGCTCCTGATGCTGAAGAGAATCAACAAACCATTAATGATGGTATCATCAAACGAATCATTAATGCTATATTGAAAATACTTTCTATTGCTGTAACTACAACACCAGAAGCCAGATTTATTTTACTAGTAGCCAGAGGTTTTAAAAATAATGATGTGATTGAATCGTCTAGCCCAGTTAGTGATTTAATCAATTTTAAGGTTTTAATAAAATGTCTAATAAAGAAGGTAAAAGAATTAATCTTTGAGTTTTTATTTGACTTGGTTAAAGAGCAGTTAATTAAATTAATTATACCTATTAGTAAACGAATACTAAGGGAAAAAATAAATCAATATATCGGAGTACTCCGAACTTTAATAGGATTTGGATAATGGCAACAGATTTTTCAAACATAGAATCAATAATTGGGTCAATAACCACAATTTTAAAAATACAAACTATTGGAGGTGCAACAACTGTTCCATCACCATTAATTTTAGTAGGTGCACCACTTAGAAGTGGATTATCTCCAACTAAAATTGCATCAAGAATTATAGCTCGAAAAAGTGAAGCTGGTCTTCCAGTTGGTGCTTTACCATCTGGTGGTGCAAGTCCTGATGAACTAATGGAGAGAATTAGAGTAGAGGAAATTATTAAAGCAATTCAACAAGAAGGTGTTGTGACTGTTGCAATAAGACCCGGTATTACATTAAGTGCTGCAGGTGCTAGTCCATCAGGGCCTGTTACTGTATTTGGGTCTACAATTACATTAGCATCAGCAAGAGGAATCATACAATAATGGATAACCTAAAAGATTATAGCGAAACTCAATTATTAAAATTCATCAATGATGCTGAACGTGATCATAATGAAAAAAAACAGGATATTAGAAATGTCTTGGATGAATACAAGGAAGTTGAGGATAGACTTAATAATGAAATGGATATATTAAGTGATATTGAAAAAAGATATGTACAGTTAATGGTAGAGTTAAATGAAAGAGGTAAATAATGGCATTTGAAAGAAAAATAACGCAACAATCTGATCCTTATAATAGAGTTGGTAATAATGCCAAAAAGGTGTCCAATGTTTATTGGGGTGAAGTGATATCAATTGAAGATAATACTGATGGTGGTAGAATAAAAGTTAAGATACCTGAATTAGATACTCAAACACCTAATGAAAATTTACCGTATTGTTATCCCATGATGCCTAAATTTTTTCATATTTATCCTAAAGTAGGTGAAGTAGTTAGAATTATTCTTGAAGATAATGATACACCACAAAGAAGTAGATATTGGATTGGAAGCGTTGTATCTCAATTACAAAATATTAAGTTTGATAACGTATTTAGAGCATTATCAACTTCAAATCTTAGACAAACAACACCACTAAAAGCTATATCTTCATATCCTGAAGCTAGAGGTGTCTTTCCAGATAAAAAAGATATTGCATTAATTGGTCGTGATAATACCGATGTTATTCTTAAAGAAAAGGAAGTACATTTAAGAGCAGGAAAACATGAGATTGATAGTGTCTTGGTTTTAAATAAAAAAAATCCTGCTACTCATTCATTATATTTTGAAGAAGTAAGTGGTGAAACTAGAAGTATGTCACTACATCTTGCAGATAAAATTGCATTGATAGCTCATGATGGTATACCTAAGTTCAAAGCTGCTGATTTGGATGTCGATGAAAGAAATAGAATCATTAGTAAAGCACACCCAATGGTACGTGGAGATGTGTTAGCAGAAATATTGGAGATATTTAGAAAAGCAATTCTAAATCACATACACCCATATTCAAATTTACCATCAGATAAATCAGGAATTATTCTGGATTTAGAAAAGGTGAATTTAGAGAGCTTTAAACAAAATAACATCCTGATCAATTAAAAAAATTGACTTTATGGCTTTTTTTGTGTTATATTGCACTCATGAGTCTACCAAATGTTCCAATTGAATTTTTTAC
>Ga0306906_1000248_pt1 | contig 23985 bp, 31 predicted proteins | sample AntRauTorcE11897_FD_190405 | JGI IMG/M metagenome (GOLD analysis project Ga0306906, IMG submission 190405) | Saline lake microbial communities from Rauer Islands, Antarctica - Metagenome Torckler E11 #897 (v2) (version 2) | ecosystem: Environmental > Aquatic > Non-marine Saline and Alkaline >...
TCATCCATTTCTGGGATCAATAATCTATAATCGCAGCGGCACTGATAATCTGTGCCAGGTAGCAACGTCTTGCCGTCGCTCGAATCATAAAGCCCTTCCGACAGCTCAAACCCCTTGCCGTCTCGACTGGCATGGCTGGACCTTACCCTTTCATCCGCCGCTGTTTTCCATATCGCTTTCGTTATCCCTAAATTCTGCGCACGCGCCTTGCTGGTCAAGCTGTTAAATGTGGCAATCTGAGTCCTCGCAACCATTTTAGCATGTCCACGCCGCTGCTCGACCATGCCGTCAAACTGTTTCAATATCTCCGGCAGCCCCTTACCCTCAGCCATCTGCCGCAGTGTATTGCTGGTCCACTGTTGCAAGGTGTCGTCACGCATCTTCTTGACCCACTGCATCGTTTCGAGCTGGTAGGCGTTGATCTGGAATGTTAGACCCTCGGTGGCCTCAAGCTCTTCACGGCTGATTCCGACGTGCTTCTCGGCGCGGCGGTAGAATTCGGACTTGTTGCGATTGTCTACTTTGCCGGTGAAGTTCTTGGCTAGTTTCTCAATACGAGGATCGTCAAACTGCTTCATCAGTTTACGACGGACCCGCCTGGCCATCTTCAGAAACACATTGGCAAAGTTTCCGACTTGCTTAGCGTCCTTTACTGCCACAGCGTCCGAAAATTTCTTTATTGTATCCTGATTCAGCTCCTTGAATATCTGCGTGCGCCAGCGTTGCGCCATCTGATCAACCATGTACTCGATAGCATTACCGAACTGTCTAATCTCTGATCGCGGAGCTTCGGGCGCTTTTATCTTCGCGCCGTTGGGTGCTTTGACTTCACGCTTCATGGATGCGCCTCGCAGCTATCTTGAAGTATTCTTTGTCTAGCTCTATGCCGATAAACTTGCGGCCAGTGTTTTTTGCTGCTACGCCTGTGGTTCCGCTGCCCATAGTGAAATCCAAGACCGTTTCACCTTCGTTGGTGTATGTCTTGATTAGATATTCCATGAGAGCAACGGGCTTTTGGGTTGGATGTAGCCCTCGCTCCCTATTATCTGAATTAGTGAACTTAATTAAATTTCTGGGGTATTTCTCAAATTCAATGGTTCGCTCTAATTTGTGGGACTCTCGCTTGTGTTTATGCCCGCTCTCATATTTACGTGGCCTACTCCATTCCTTATCGACACGAACAAGCCCCTGAGGATTGTAAGTCATTCTGCGTTCGTTTAATTGAACTTTATGACCTATAGGCGCATGAGAGAAAACACAAATATCCTCTGTGAATTTAATAGGCATATTCTTGGCGTGAGTAAAGTTACTGCCCTTACTTTTCTCCCATACCCAACAATATTTAAACATCTTCATATTTGAAGCAATCAAAGTAGTCGTGAACGGCTGGCTTGCGGTCATCACGATTGCCCCGTTCGGCTTGATGATCCGTTTCAGTTGCTCCCACATTAACGGTAGATCAATAACCGAATCCCACTTGCAGGCTGTAGTCCCGTAAGGTGGATCTGTCAGGATCATATCTACTGACCCGTCTGGGATTTCCTTCATTCGTTCTAGGCAATCGCCCTTCATTAGCTCAATCATCTTCGCCACCACCCATCAACTGCTCTAGGCTCATACCGCCCTGCTCAGGCGTAGGCTCGGGTTCATCGTCCGACGCTCCAAACATCGTATCAAAGGCATCAACCTCGATCACTCCATGCTTCTCAAGATAATTTTCATAATCAAGCCCCATCTGCCACAATATCTGTGCGCTAGCCACAATCTTGGTTTCTTGCTCTACTCGGTCCTTGTCGCTCTGTCCTTGGTTCTCCTTAAACCAAACGGCACCACGCCCGCAGAGTTGCATCAGCCGGTTGATCTTGTCGAGCAGGTATTCTGACTGCAGGCCTTTGATTGTCTGCATATCAACCTGCCGGTCCCCCTCACCTGTTGAGCTTATCCCTTTTGGCGGCTCTCCGACCAGCGTTGACAGTGACAGGCCTGTGACCATTGCCAGCCGGCGGAGGGTAATCATGTCGGACTCGGCCAGGTTGGTGAGAGATTGGGTGATGCTTTCGATCATGTCCTCTTCATCCACGATGCCAGCGCCGTAGATTGAGCGCAGGTTTTCAAGTTCAGAGAAATACTGGATCAGGGTTGACTCTTGCTTGTCTGCAAGCAGCTCCTTGAACCCTTTAATCTTATAAAATATGGTAGACGATTTTTCGAGCATGGCCGGTACTGCGCGTTGAACTATCTGATCACTGACCAACTCGTTACGGATAAGTTCAAACTCTGATATACCTCCGAAGAAGTATTCAGGCGCGTCGAATTCTACCGGCTTGACGTAGGTCATATCGATAACGCGGCTCGGGTGTAGGGTGAAGCCTCGCACCGAGTAGGCTTTCGGTTTGAAGTAGTTCGGACTGCTAAGATTGTACTCGACCGACTGAACATAAATCATGTCACCGCTGAACACTTGGAACCGGACCTTTGACCAGTCGTTAATCGTCGGCAGCGGTTGGCTCATGTCTGCCCCAGGCTCCTGAATTACGATCAGACCGCGCCCGAACGCCAGCATGTATTTGCAGGCGTCCTTGACATGCTGTTGCAGCCGCGCATCGTAAAAGTCTTTATCGCCCTGGCTCTCGAACTGCATCGTGTCATTGAGCGCCATTCCTGATTTTGTGCGGATGATTTTGCTACCGACGCCGGTCTTATAGATCGCCCGCAGCTCGTCCCATTCTACCCGGGAAGTTGTCATTCTACTTGTTGCGTGGGCGTTGCGGCGGTTGGCTAGTTTGCTGGTCAGACTGGTTAGGCCGTCGGTGAATAGTTTTTGGATGCTCATGTGGTCTCCTATAAAATATCAGCGTAACTAGGCCGCTGATTTTCAATCAACATATCAGATATAGCGTCCATAAGGGGATCTAATATATCATCGTGTGAGACGTTCGGAAAGCCTGTCGCCTCAGCCAATAGATCAGACAACCACGGCGCGTCTTCTGGTAGCATGACGTTACCGACCTCTATCTGCGGAACGACATCCATAGCACGCGTGACCTTGTCCGTCCCTCTTTGTATCCCCACAACTGGAATCCGTTGTTTCGCCAGCTGTTGAATTAGCCCGGTGCCGCTAGACTTGTCTTCTGGTTTGATCTGTCTCAGCGTACCCATTATCCTTGGAGCGGCCTTGTGCTTATCCCAAAAAGCCTTTGCTCTAATTAGCAGTTCCGGCGCTTCCCACTTTCCGCGGATCATGTCTAACAAATATATTTTACCATTGTCTCCCATACCCCAGCACTGAAAAACAGAGTAGTCGTTTTGCTCTTTTGTCTTCTGTGCCGTATCGGCATAGATCATCCGATATCTTATTTTAGGGAGGACCGTATAGTACTGCCACCATTCGTCCTTGAATATACCACCTCCGATAGGGGATGGCAATTGTTGAAACTGTCCTGCTGTGCCGTACTCTCCCATTGCCTTCTTGTCGCGCTCCACCACTGCACGGGGGAACCGTCCAGGGAATAGCAACTCCCCATCTTCTGTTCGTGGATCTTGCCAGCCTAGAGACGTTACACATCTTCGGGTAGGGTCAAACTCCATCGGCAGGCAGAGGTGTTCGTAACCGGATTCATTCGCCAGAATATACCCGCTGGGGTCGTTCTCGTGTAACCTCTGCATTACGATGATTATTGCTGATTTCTCCGGATCGCTTAGGCGGGTCGGCAGTGTCTCCTTTAAAACCCTGATCGCGGTTTCCCTGTGCGTGTCGCTGTGTGCCTTTTCCGGGCTTAAAGGATCATCCCATGCTATCGTATGTGCACGCCTGCCGGTCATAGAAGCTACTGCGCATGCCTGACGGAATCCCCTCTCTGCATTCTCGAAGTACAGTTTTTCGTTTTGGTCGCGAGCCATATCTAATGGCCACAGCGCTTGGAACCATTCAGAGGTGACAAGCTCTCTCATCATTCGACTGTCTCTAACTGCTAGACCTTGCTCGTGTGCAGCTCCAATAAACTTGTGCTGCGGTTGCCCCTTCGGTCCCCACAGCCAAGCCGGATACATCACCCCGGTAACGGTTGACTTGCTGGTCCCTGGGGGGACGTTGATTAGAAGGCGGTTTATCTGTCCGCTTTCTACCGCCTCGAAATGCTCAGCCATTGCATCGACGTGCCAGTTATGGATATATCTATCGGGGATTATGTGTGGCCATGCGCGCCGTATGAATTGGGAAAAGGACCGCTGGCACAATTCTCGTTCTACAGACTGTAGGTCAAGGTCAGGAATCTTGGTCATCGTGTAACGCCATGATCTCAGCCAGTGCCTCAGTTGATAGCTTGCTAGTGTCTATCCCCGGCTTTGGTGACATACTGCCATCTTCGCTCGTGTGGTTTATATCGGTCTTTTCGCGCCACCCGGCCTGAGTTTTCATCCAGAAGATCATGGCCGAGGTGTCGCCGAACTTCGCTTGGTTAAACAGTGCCCCGCCTATCGTGGCATTGGCTTTCGCTTTCGCCAGGTCTAGCTCATCCCGGTAATACTTGCGCAGGGTCTTCTCATCAATGTCCAGCACTCGGGCGATGTCTGCTTGAGTAGTGCCCACCATCGTATGCAGCTGCACGGTTTGACGTGTAGCATCTGTTGGCGCGTGTGGTGGTTTGGTTTGGCGTTTTTTAGTCATACGGTTACCTTACTGTTGTATGTTTCGCCTGTCGATTCTAGTACGGCTTCTTTGCCGGTGAAGTCTTGCCAGCGGTTGATGATAACGTCGCAGTATTTTGGCTCTAACTCAATTAAAAGCGCATTACGGTTTGTTTTCTCGCAAGCAATAAGCGTTGTTCCTGACCCTCCGAATAGATCTAATATTGTTTTTGCTGCGAAACCAGACAATATCTCAATAATACAATTAACTGGCTTCTCCACTCCATGCTCTGCGTGACTATTTTTTTTAAACTCAATGACAGATGGATAATACCCATTTTCTGAAAATGTGCCCTTTGCATTGTCGCAGCTAAAAATAGACATATCGCCTTTTGTCAAATATATAATATTCTTGTGCAGGTAATAAGGGACATTTTTGTTTAACATGCTGCTCGGCGTTTTGGTTATTAGCACACTGTCAAATCTAAATTTATAGTTTTTAAGATTATTTATATACGATATAATTTGTTTCATCGTGAGCATTAGCAATAAATTATCAACGTTGATGGCATCAATAACAGCAATCGTTGGGGCTGTATCGTCAGAATAGTATGGGTCAGTGAAAAGCAAATCAGCCTTCTGACCATCCATCAACTTCTCAACCGCATCAATGCTAGTAGAGTCCCCGCATTTCAAACGGTGGTCGCCCAGCACCCAGACATCGCCATAAACCGTTACAGGCTCGCCAGGGGCCTCTGGCACGGCGTCCTCGTCGGTTAAACCTTCCGGCACTTCCTCAATCTGTAGGTCGGCAATCTCGTCCAGACTGAAGCCGGTAAGCTCAAGATCAAACCCGTCTTCGCCAAGCGCATCCAGCTCAACCCGTAGCATTTCGTCGTCCCAGTCGGCAAACTCAGAAACCCTGTTCACGCTTAGACGAAAAGCCCTGAGTTGTATGTCTGTCATATCATCGCATAACAACACGGCCACTTCCTCAAGGCCCAGCTTCTTTGCTGCCTTCAACCGAAGGTGTCCATCAACGATTGTTTTGTCAGACTTTGCCAGGATAGGCACCCTGAACCCAAACTCACGAATGGCGGCTGCCACACGATCAACTGCGTGGTCATTCTTTCGCGGGTTTCGTGCGTATTCTATAAGGCTATCTGTCGGCCATGATTCAAGCTGTTGCACGGATTATCTCCATTAGTTTCATTCGCGTTGCCATCTGACATTCTTTAAGCATTGACACTGAAACTGTTTTATAATCAGGAAAATCTCTCACAAGTCAACACCCGGCCCCACAATTATTTCCGCCGCTGCGGGCTTCTCCTGCTGGCCTTTGTTACGCCTGCCCAGTATTCTGAGTTTACTCTGCTTCCCATCGCTCTTTCTCCTCCACGCCTTTTATTATCATATCATACAAAGCTGATGCCCGTACAGCTTTTTTGCCTGAACATGCAAACTTTTTAATCTCATATTTAAAACATTCTCCTTATGAGCAAAGCCCCTAATCACCTGTGCAATTATTTGCATAATCCTTAACCCACTTAATTGCATCCAGCATTGTTTCTGCTCCACTCTCCCTGACATCGAAACCACCTGACGCCAACCAGAATCCGCCGTCCATATCTCTATATCCCGTTTCTATGTCTCTCCAGCCAAAGCCAGTTAACCTATCTAGCACTGTAAATGACCCTAAGTTTGTGTGTACCGCGTGTTGGATATCATCCTCAAAACTTGGTTCAACAATGTGAAACTCTAGATCATCGAATTTTGTGTCCTGCTTAACGCCTGAATAACATTCCTTGCCATAGCTATTCACATATTTATTTAGCGACATATCTAATCCCCTTTCACATTGTGGTATATTAACTTTTCATGTCGAACAACCATCTTATCATTTGGATTGTTCTGGTTTATGCACCTTTTTGATGGCATCCTCAACAATCACCCCCCTTGCGTCGTCTTGCCCGTCGAGCCAGTCCCACATCCACAAAGGGAGGCGAATGCCCCTGGTCTCTTTTTTAACTTGAGCATGGTCTTCACAGTGTGAATATCCAGAATCGCCAGGGCCAAAAGATTTACCACATTGTGAGCAAGTTGTTTTTTCAAACTTGTATTTCCTCATAACAAAACACTCCTTATATTTGTTTCGCGTTCTTCAACTGTTGCGTACCAGCCAATTTTTTGTTTCATAGCCACGCTCTAGGCATTCCCATTCTTCATCTTCACACGCGCAATCTATTTTTACTTCTCTGATAATGCGGCACGCTGGGGCGATTGGCTGGCCACACGGTCAACGGTCAAAACCAACTGAGCACTGCAATACATAACAATACCGATTGCTGCAGCCGTAGCTAGGCTGGAAAGTAACAATTTCATGCTTATTTCTCCTCTTCTTTTACGTGAAATTCCTGTCGAAAAAATCAAGATTGGTTTCACAAAGATGGGCTCCGCGAATAATGGCTCCACGAATAATGGCTCCACGAAAATTGGCGCCATAAATATTGGATTCATAGAGATTGGATTCACGAAGATTGGATTCACAAAAATCGACTCCGCGAAGATCGGATCCGCGAATATCGGCTTTATAAAAATTGGCTCTACGCATATCGGATCCGCGAAGATCGACTTCACAAATTTTGGCTTTATAAAAATCCGCTTCACAAAAATTGGCTTCACAAATATCGGATCCACAAAAATCGACTCCACGAAGATCGGATCCGCGAAAATTGGCGCCACGAAGATCGGATTCGCGAATATCGGCTTCACAAAGTCTGGCTCCATAAAAATCGCATCCGCGAAGATCGCATCCATAAAAATTGGCTTCAGAAAGATCGACTTCACAAAGATCGACTTCACGAAGATTGGCTCCACAAAAATTGGCTTGTTCTCCCTGCTTTTTATTCGAATCTATCCAAAGTTTATGAGCTTTCAACATTTTTTGTAGTTCAGAATTTTTCATTTGGGTCTCCTTTTTTTTGGGTTAATTCCCTTTGTTTATGATTATAATATACAGCATTATCAAAGGAGTGTCAATAGAAAAACATATATATTTTTATCTTCCAACATTTTTTGTAGTTTAGAATTTTCCATTTATTCCTCCTCTTCTTTTACGTGAAATTCCATTTCAATAATTGCACCGTCGTCTATTTGCTGTCTAGTATTTAAGTCTAAACCTTGCATATTATCTTCATGAATAATTGCAGCTACCTGCGTATGAATGCGACTTTTCGGGTTAATTTGCCACTTCTGAATTAATAACAACATTTGAGAGTCATCTTTACATCGTTTTATGTAGTATCCGCTTTTCATTTCGCTATCCTCGTTTTAGGTTTTGATTTAAATCTGCTTCTCTTTTTAATCGGTATTTTTCATAACACCGAAAGTGTACTTTTCTTGTGTAGCCGTAAGGCTGCCGGAGATCGTGTCCGTCGTTATTATGTAATTTTCTGCCACATAAATAACAATACATAATTTCTGCCTCCTATAAATGTCATTTAGGTTGGGTGGACTACCTTGGTGGCTTCCACCCATATTTGTCAATTAAAGCATCTTCAATTTCCGTGGATCTACTTCCTGGTAAATTATCCAATTTATCAATAATCCAGTTGGGCAACTGAAATCCAATTTGACGTTTCTTTAACCAATCTGGCTTTTTAGGTGCACCGGCACCTGGCATTGCTCCACCTCTAACACTGCGGATAGCACCACAATTACCTACAACACGCTTGCCATTAGCCAGCTCAATCAAGCATCCACGCTTTCCGAGGCTTGTGTATTCGCCTAGCGATTTTGCACCGTGGGGGAGCGGCATTGCTCCCCAGTATATGTTTTTTGCTTTTTCGGGAGTCATAGTCATTTTAGTACCCCATCACTTTTGCCATCTTTGCTCTGTGTGCCTCATATTGTTATACTCCTATGCAATTCTAACTGCGTCTGAAATTATGACTTCTCCTTCGCCGGATAGCGCCCCGGCTGGCGGTTTTGGGTTATTCGATATTGTCATCCATTGCTTTTAGGTCATCGGTACGTTCTTTTGACATCGAGTATTCATCAATTTCTTCGATGTCCCATTTTTTAATTCTATTCTTATTTTTTCTGAAAAATTCTGCATCTACCTCAATCTCAAAAACCGATCCTTCATAAGCGATGCAATACCAGTTCTTTGCCGATCCACCGGAATCAATTTTTCCGGAAATCATCCGTGCGTCATATCCGACCTTCGCGCCGGAGTCCCTACCGAAAGCTACGGCCAATTTCACGTTCATGAAAACAACAGCGTAACGTCTTTTAGTGTCTTCTTTTGCTGTAATTCTTACTTTTTGATTTTTCATTTGGGTCTCCTTTTTTTGGGTTAATTCTCTTTGTTTATGATTATAATATACAGCATTATCAAAGGAGTGTCAATAGAAAAACATATATATTTTTTTATCTTCCACCGTTTTTATCCGTCCACCCAACAAAACGCTGCACCGGAATTTTTGCACGTCCGGCTTCGATCTTATTTTCGGGTTTATCTGTGTTCATGTTTTCAATCCTCATTTCTTGGTTTAATTGCAAAAATCCCGTGAGCTAAAACGTTATACACCATTGGCCTGTCTGCGCTTTTCGTGCAGTTCTAAGATGCGCTTGATGTCTCCGGCCAGCCGCAGCTTGTGGCACGACCCGCACACACGATTGATGAGCCGCCCCATCCGTTCTCGGTCGGGCACGGTGGCACGCTTCTCTCCGCAAATCTCACACATTTTCTTTGCCATCTTCAACCTCCTGTAGTTATCCTCTCGGGCCTGCCGTGTGACAAGCAATTGAAAAGGAGCTACGCAAGCTCCGTCAATTTAAATCTGGCATTAATTTGAGTCGGTAACGATGTACACAATGTCAACGCAGTTTCCCCTACTCTTTATAATTCCATTCTAAGGGATATATATTCACTAAATACCCTTTAATCATTATTCTAATAGATTTATTAATATTCTGTTGACTTTGTTGACAAATATATAAGTATATATAATTATTAAATAAAAGTGTCAACGATGTTGTCAACAGAGCGTCAACGATGTTGTTTTTGCGTTGACATGTTTTGTCGACGATGTTGTTTTGTCATCAGACAAGAAAACAGCTTTGTTGACAACTCTGATGACGCCAAAGGGTCAGGTCTACTTTTGAAAATCATCAAAATGGCACCACTTTTTTCCACCCTCTTTGACGCCCAAAACGTATTCCAAAACGTATTGAATCGACCTTGATCCAATTTAGATTTTTATCCAAAATTTGACCAATTTGTCTTGAATCATAAGCCCGAGGTTTGCCTTTTTGTTCCAAACAATCCTGCCAAATTTCCATCACGCAAACTTTATCACGGAGTTCCAAATCACCCCCGAACTGATCTTTTTGGAGTTCGTATCGGTCTTTTTCAGCATCCGTTTCGAGCCACGCTTCAATAACCCCTTCCCTGGGATCTAATTGTCTTTTTGATTCCTGAACACCCTTTGCTACCTCTTCACCGGCATCACTCAGATAGGTCTTTGCGCCCTGAACGTAGAGCATATACGCCTCCGCCCATATCTGATCAACCTCCCCTTTCAACTTCTCAATATCAATTTTCTTTTCCGAGCAATCGATGGGCCACCATCTCCGGTTTCCTGTGCTGTCCTTTAAATACTCCGTCGCATTTGTAGACCCAATGAACACACATTGGCGTTTAAAATCAAACGCGTGGCGAGCGTATGCCATGCGAACAGTGGTACACTGCGCCGATAAAAAAGATTTTTGTGCTTCAAGTTCTTGTTTATTCGTTGCACCCATCTCGTTAATTTCAATGATCCATTTCCCGGCTATTTCTTCCATGGCGATTTTAGGATCGAATGACGACAACTCCCCATACCACATTTTACGCCCCAACTCCCGTATCATCTGTGTTTTGCCCACACCCTGATCACCACTCAAAACAATGGCAGTATCAAACTTATAACCAGGATGAAACACCCGGTTGACTGCAGCGGCGAACCAACATTTTGATATTTCCCGTGTATAAGCATTGTCTTCGGCCCCAACATAATCAATAAACAACGTGCTGATTCGTTCAACCCTGTCCCACTCTAGCCCCTCCAGGTATTGGCATACAGGGTGATAGCCGTTTGTTTCAGCATGTTTAATAATGCTGTCTTCAACTTTCTTTTCCGAGAAATCAACATTGTACTGCTTACCAACATGCGCCCTGACATTAATGCTGTCCAGATCGTTCCAGTTTTCACCCGTTTCGATATTTTCGATTTTCATTGAGAAATTGTTTTTTCGCATTTTATTTTTCAATACCAAATCATTGGCAACGATCAGACTCGCGTTTAAAAATGTTGGTTTAATCTGCCCGTTATCTCCAGTTTGTAATTCTGATATCCACTCCCCTGTTTTTTCAAACTCATCGAAATCTGACGGGTCAATATCCAGCCCGGCGGATACCAGCTCTATTTTTACTGATTCAAATTCCCTGCAATACTCGGCCATAGCCGTAAAACTCGGCATCCTGTGTGTCGGTGTGCCGTGTTTCGCATTGTCATCCAGATGCCCGAATTTGTGTATCCTGAGCAGGTCGAAAGCGTTGCAGGTTTGACCGCACGCCGGATCTGTTGAATGATTGCTATAGGCAAATGTCCCAGAGTAGACAACAAGGCCCTTTGAGCTACTGCCGTCCAGATATGTGTACCGTGTCTCGCTTTCCTTTTTGTAAACGTCTGATAACTGCTCAAGTGCGTCATAGATGGAAATGTAGCGGCAGAAGGCACCCACAATGCCTTTTTTGGTCAAAGGGTCCGCCTGTTTTTTCAACATCCGATCCAGATTCCGGGTTTCCCGACTGGATGTTGGCCACAACGTAACGTCTTTCCACGCCTCATTGGGGCCATACGCCTCCATAATCTCATTAACCGGGAGGAAGGGCGCGTCATTGTGCCAGAATACAAAGTCCCCGTCAACAGATGTTGAAGGGTAATACATAAACTGATTTATTCTGAAACATGCATCATCAAACAATTCGATATCAATTTCTTCAGCTATTTTACGAGCAACTGGTTCAAACAGATCCGGCAATAAAGGTTGATTTGGGTATACGACAAGCCGATAACGGGGTTTGTTTGAAGAGTGTTTTCTTGTAGAGTGGATTGTAAAGCATGTATTTTTTAATTTATCCTTTATAATATCGAGCGTATTTGGTTTGGCAAAATCAATATCAAAAGATAACGCTGATCTATTTGACACACAATCCCTGCGCCTGAGACCGTTTTTTAGAGATCCAAGCACATAGGCCCCCTGATCTTTTAACTGATCCTGTTCGTCTTTGGGGAGTGCTATATACTCATCATACGATTCGTTTGTTACGATGGGTGTGGATAATAACTTAACGAACTCGACAATCGTTGTACTTGAATTTTTCCATTTTTTAGTGGTGCGTGTATTCGCGGTTGAGATAGTGAAATCTTTATTGTATTTTAACGCCGACATTTGATTGGTTTTGTTGTCTGGATTCATATCTTTGGACCGCCTTTTTATTTCATTATCCGGAAATTTGTCTACAATCATCTTCAAAATCCTTCTTTAAAGCTTGTATCAAATTGTTTTGCGTACACTCTTTGCCAGCCAGAACACTCAACACCCTCTCGTCAATTGTCCCGTCGGCGACTATCCTTACAACCCTGATTGGCTGTGTTTGTCCCTGCCTGTGCATACGGGCAATCATTTGCATGTCGAGTTCTAGACTCCAGTTTAGTCCGAACCAAACAACCATAGACCCGCCATACTGGAGATTCAGACCATGACCGCAACTCCCAGGATGTGCCAATAAAAGTTTGATTTCCCCATTATTCCACCGGTCAATATTCTTTCCGGATTTATCCATAACCTCTGCTGATGGAAATCTTTTTTGCAGTCGGATCAGGTCAGTTTTATAATTGTATGCTACAAGGATGTTTTCGTTCGGATTATCTGTAATAATATCAGACATGGCATCAAGTTTGGCTTTGTGGATCTCTGTCCAGCTACCGGCGTCATCGGTGTAAATTGCGCCGTTGACGTATTGGAGGAGTTTGTTTGCCAGAACCGCAGCGTTGACAGCTTCCACCTCCTGACCTGTTGAGAGTTCGATTAACAAGTCGCGTTTAAATTTCAGGTATGATTTCATTATCGCGTCCGGCAATTGGACCCGTTCGTAAATGTCAATGCGCTCAGGGACTTCCAGATAATCTTTTGCAGACATGGATAGGACTTGATGATTAATCAGGGCATGAATCTTCCTGTCTGAATCTTCTTTGGGTGTCCAGGTGTAGCCGAAATAATCAGAAACGAAGTATTGCTTTTTGTACCCGGTCATAGTTTTACCCAAACATTCTCCCCGGTCAATCAAAAACATTTGTGACCATAAATCAAGTAACCCGTTTGGTGACGGTGTACCGGTCAACAGTACCATTACATTGATGTGTTTCAAGACTGTTTTTAATTTCTTAAATCGCTTTGCGGACGGGTTTTTAAATGACGATGATTCATCGACAATAACACAGTCAAACGGCCATTTTCGGAACTTTTTACATTCTTCGACCAACCACTGGACGTTTTCTCGGTTGATCAAATAAATATCAGATTTACGATTTAAAGCAGCCTTGCGCCGCGCAGCCGATCCTGTGCAAATAGATATTCTTAAATGTTTCAAATGATCCCATTTTCTTGACTCTTGATGCCATACCGAATTGCATACCCGAAGGGGAGCAATCACCAGAATCTTTTTAATAACAAATGAATCCAGCATATCGGTAACAGCGGTCAGTGTAGTGGCGGTTTTTCCCAAACCCATATCCAAAAAAAGACCGCATCGTTTTTTATCAAGGATAAAATCAACGGCTTTTTCCTGATAGGGGTGTAAATCGCATCTATTCAACATCAGGAAACACCCGCACCTGGTCAAGACTGTCAATAACCCGCACGTCACAGCCCAAAGCCTTTCGCCGGGCATGGTCTCTTAACTGTAATTTTGTTGGCTTTTTCCCAGGAGCCTTCAACTCAACGAATATAACAATGTTGCCATGCAACGTGACAAGACGATCCGGCACCGAGCGCCGACTTGGTGACGTGAACTTTTCAGCCATGCCGCCAATGGTTTTGACCCTGTTGACAAACGCTTTTTCAATATCTCGTTCAAGCATTTTTCACATCCTTTAATTAATAATCGAACATTAAAAGTTGATCTTGTTTTTGGTTGTTATGTTTTATATTGCAATTTGGACAAATTTTAAATTTTTCCACCCTCATACTCCGATTTCCTTTAGCAACTTTCGCGCATCGAAAATATAGGTTCTGTAATCAAGATCCTCCGGTATCCTATCGCGGTTCATGTCCATCAGTGGCCGACACCCTGAAGACTTGGGGACTTTGTTTCCGTTTATTGAATTATACAAACAGTCATCATCTAATGATAACGCCATGTCACTCACTGCCGAATAAAACCGAACGGCTTTTCCCAGATATTCACCGTTATATTTAGCACCACCCGTAACAGCCCTGACGGTCACAAACTGAGACATATCCTCGCAACCGTAGATTGTGTCCTCAATTGGAATTCCTTTTGACAGAAATTCAGCAACGGCTTTATAGATGATCCGCCTGTCCGGGTTCTTCATCAGGCCATTACCACCGAAGACACCTTTACCCTTCATCTTACCGTCTGTTTTAACTGCGAGATAGTTGTTCACATCCCTTGATGCTAACAATTTATAATCCGTTCGTTCTAAGTTAAAAGATGTGTCGAGCATCCAATCCCATGCGACTTTTTGGAACGTCCTTTCCAATGTTCTTGGAGCATGACACACAATGCCATCTGTATTCGCCGACCTGATAACTATTCCCGCCGATTCCATACGTTCAATCAACATGAGCAGACACAATTGGCCTGTAACAGTTGTTTGGAGCAATAACTCAGGAGCATACAAATAACTGTATTTACTCCCTAATTTACCAAAAGAGCCATTAAGGCATATTTTAAATGTGTCAGCAGTAACTTTATCACCAGACGCTTTAGCTTTTAACCGCCGAGTAACAAGAGACCGGTACAAATATAAAAATTCACTACCTATCGATTTTGGGCTTAACTGTTGTTGCAGTATGATTGACGGATAATAACTTGCAACATCGGCGTCAATTAATAACTCGTCTTCACCGCGTTTAATAAATTGAGCTTTTTCACAACTATGTAGACCACCTATCCCCATTTGATATTCACGATCACATATTTTAATTTTTTGATCTTTAAGAAAACTAGGCATTGCAATAGAACCGTTACCCGCCACTTCAAAGTCATGGTTTAAAATTCGCTCAAACACTCGTTGCAAATCCGGATTCCCAAAACTTACAATTCCCGGGTCTTGGTATTTGAACGTCACGCCGTCTTTTATTTTCGGCTTGACGTATGTTTTTTTGGTTATTTTGTGGAGTTCTGACTTGATGACAGTTTCCGCTATTTGAGCATCGGACTTGCTTCGGAGATCAATCCCATACTGTTTAGACATTGATTCCCGTAATGCAATTTGAGGTTTCAGAGTGTTGTATAACAGCTCGGTTGTTGCCAGGTCGTTTTCACAGTATGACTTGATTATTTCACGCTGTTCGGGAGATATTTCAGCAGCCGGTTCAATCGGCAAATCCTGCATCTTCGGCGCGTGCATCCGCCCACCGTAAATTTTAAGACTTGCGCGACCAGGGGCCACCTCGAACAGGTCAACATGGCTCCAGTTACCAGGCACGATAATCTGATTATCACGACACACTTTCCATGACCCGCCCTTGACCTTTATAATGGCGTCACACAGGTTTTTAAGCCGTTGGTTGTCAAACCCCTCCAAAGCAGCTTGAATGATGGGGAGATCAAAATTAAGGCCGTTAAATGATATAGTGGTATGTTTGGCCATGATGGTTGCGACACCAACCTTATCAAGCGGATGGCCGTCATACATTTCAAAGTGTTTAATTTTGCCGGTTTTGAGTTGTTTGAACGAAATGAGGAAAAAATTAGAATATATTTCCGAATCTAAGCAAATCATATGAGGGGTGGCCTCCATTGTTAATCCCCGGTCATTGCTGACCGGGGATGGTTGAGAGTCATAGTTACAGCGGTTCTTGGCTACCGCATCGCCGCCTTAAAAAGCAAGGACATCATCTTCATCCTCAAACGCGTCAAACTCATCCACATTAACACCGCCTGCACCCAGGGGTTCACCGTTGTTATTGAACTGCACACCATCCAACTGAGCGTTGATTCGTTTGCCATATTTATTATCCTGCGCCCACAATGTAATTATGCAATTGACATAGCATCCGGCGTAAATTGTGCCGTCAGCTTCAGACAGAGGGTGTTTGTCCAGGTCAATAACTAACGGGCGTTTCTTCGTCGATGCTTTGACCGTCATGCTCCCTTCAAACTCACACCGATCCGTATTGTCCCCGTCTTTCAAGCACAGCTTGTCATCCAGGGGCAGCTTGCCCTTGAACCGGTCTTTTGCCAGTTCTTTCATGGCATCCTCAATTTCCTTGACGGCGGCCTTGTGTTCTTTCTTGTCCAGAATGAATGTTGCTTCATACTTGCCCGTGTCCTCACCGCCAAACGATGCGGTATTGAACAGGGATGGAAAACTGATTCTTACGTGCTGCATTTTAATTCTCGACATTCTCTTTCTCCTTCTTTTTCTTTTTGTTTTGGGCGCGATTGCCCTGTTAAAAATCATCTGCACTTACGAATGATATGGCCTCTCGGTTATCGGTATCGGCAACGAGCGTCGGTGCGCCTTCCGGTTTAACAATTAAATGACTTATTTCCCCCTTGTTTTCTTTTCCAAGGGCTTTTTCGGCAGCAGGCGCGGTCAACAGTTTTTTACTGTAAGCCTTGTCCTTCAGCAGTTTTTTCAGAATTTTTTCAGCTTCTTTTTCGTCTGACCATTTGCGGTTGGATCTACCCCGGACCATCTTAAAACCGTCGAACCCTTCGCCGTTTAACACAAGTTCTTTTACATGAGCTTCTACTGCATTGAGCCAGTTGATAATTAACGGTTTATTATTCAAAATAAACCTGAGATCAACGTCACGAAGATTTTCGGGCGGGGCGGGTGTACTGAGTTCCAGTTCGTTAAATTCTTTCATGAGCGCATTCTCCGTCCGCACAGCAAGGGCAGAGCACCGTGCTTTGGCTTTACACCATTGACATTGATACTCACCCGGAATACGTTCGGCATTTGGTGATGTGCAGAGTTTAGCGCAAACTTTAGCAAAATCGGCCCACTCGTAAACATGACGGGGTGTTATTTCCCATGTGCTAACGTGTTCAAGTCTGGGCTGGTGAACATGGATGACTACCAGTTTAAATTTCTGAAACGAGTCGCGTTCAGATAGTGCGCCTAGAGCATACAGCATTCCCTGGGGGTTTTCTTCGGCATACACCGGGACGCCTTTTCCGTATTTAAGATCAATAACATGGAGAGTGTCGTCAACGGTCACAATCGCATCAGCCGTACCGAAACCGCCGAGCACCCATTCCTCGTAATGTACAACCTGTTCATATTCTTGATGCCCTCCGAGCGATTTGACATAATCAACATACTCATGGACATACGCAACCATTTCCTGATCAACCGGATTGTCGGGGAATTCAGGAAAAACATAATCCTTATAACATTCTGTTTTTTGGTCATCCTTTAAACAAACTTCTGCCAAATGATGCGCGGCTGACCCCTCGCTTGCAAATTCACTTTCGGGCGGTTCCGGCATTTCAGATTCAGCTTTAATGCTGCCGGGACAATTGAGCCAACGATGAGCAGACGACGGGCCATAAATAGAATGTTTTTCAGCGCCAGTCATATTGCCTCCAGCGCCGCTTTAACTTGCGGCAGTTTGCTTTCATCAATATCTTTTAACAATTCCCCGCCATGATCCGCAATTATTTTGACGATTTTATCTTTGTTCTTTTTATCTTTACGTACTAGTTTCAAACAAATGCTTTGGAGTTCACCAATAGTAACTATTTCGGCGGGTTTTTCGGCTGGCTCTTCGGCGGGTTTTTCTTTTTTGGTATCTTCTGCTTTAACACCTTTTGAAAGGGTTTCAGTCAAGGTTTCAATCGCTGCAATCAGTTTGTCAATTTTATCTTCTATCATTCTTTTTCTCCCTTTTTTCATAGCACATGGGACAAATATAGCCCTTGCTAGTGATTTCCGTTTTCGTTTCGAGCGCCTGTAAAATGTATGTATTCATAGAAGCGTTTTCGTCGAGTGCCTGCCGCCGGATCCGCTTGTGCAGGGCGTCGGGCATGCGAAGCGTTGTGATTTTCATGCTATCCCTCCTTCTTTATGCCTTTTGACATGTTGTGCCCCCTTTTGTTTTTGTGGTTTATTTAGCGTTAACCTCAATATAGTATCATGATTTCATAATGTCGAGCAAAAAAGTGAAAAATAATAAAAAAAATACCAAAACAGTTTTTTATCATGTGCCCGAAGGCATCGGGTTGAATGAATTATTAGGTTGCAGGCGATTGAGTTGAGTGGAATGCGCAGGCTGATGCGCTAATAAGTGGCTGGAGAGATCACCCGGTGTAGCGATACGGTGTGGTATTTCAAGTTTATTTATGCAGTGCGAGAACATAAAATAAGTTGACAAGGGTTTAGGCCGTTGGTATATTGTAATTATAGAGGTTAGGCAACATTAAAAAACAACAGAGGAGGATCGATGAGCAAAGACAAAAAAGTAGCGCGGCTGGGGGATATCCTAGGCGTGGGTAAAAGGCAGGCGTACGCATATTTGGCCGGGTTAGGGATACCGCCAGGTCGGGCGCAGACAGCGGCAAACGTTCTGGGCGGCCATGTTATGTTGTGGATAGAGAGCGGCGGGCGGGCGTCTAAACGCAAGCTGTTTGATGATGCGGCTATTTGATGGAGGTTTCCATAGAACGCCGTGGAAATATCCAGTGCGCCCAGGTGCGTAAAACCTTTTAACCGATGGCGTGTGTTCGCATCTGGTTAATTTAATTGTTAGTATATTTTTTGGAAGGAGATTTAGACATGAGCATAGAGAAAAACATAGAAGATTTTGAAGAAGCGTTGAAAGGGATGAAGGATGTTATTGAGGCGTTGGAACCGTGTTTGGACGACTACCTGCATGAACAACTAAAGAATGTAGTAAATGAATATGAAGGGTATTTACAAAGTGATATTTACGAGTTGATGGATAAAAATACAAAACTTGAAGATAAAATAAACTCACTGGAAGAAGACGGACAGTAAGTAAAACCTTTTAACCGATGGCGTGTGTTCGCATCTGGTTGATTTAATTGTTAGTATATTTTTTGGAAGGAGATTTAGCCATGAGCATAGACAAAAACATAGAAGATTTAGCCATGAGCATAGAGAAAAACATAGAAGATTTTGAAGAAGCGTTGAAAGGGATGAAGGATGTTATTGAGGCGTTGGAACCGTCTTTGGATGACTACCTGTTTGACCAACTAAAGAATGTAGTAAATGAATATGAAGGGCATTTACAAAGTGATATTTACGAGTTGATGGATAAAAATACAAAACTTGAAGATAAAATAAACTCACTGGAAGAAGACGGCCAGTAAGTAATACTACGCCAGGTTCACGGTTCCAGCCCCGGACTGCTTGCGGGCCGGAACCGTGAACCTGGTCGGCTGTAGCGTTTTGTTGTGTGGTAGATTTTAACCGGCAATTAAACAGTAATACAAATGCAGTTAAAAAAGGAGGAGGCAAGTGAATGAGCTGGCACTATTTGCAGGAGCAGGGGGCGGACTTCTCGCTTCAAAAATACTTGGGTGGAATACCGTGTGTGCAGTTGAAATCGGAGATTACCCGAGAAGGAGCCTGTTGCGAAGACAAGCAGACGGGGTGGCTCTTTTCTTGTTTATCTACCACCTGGCCGGGGGGCCGGATCGGGTATCTATATGGGTGAAGCTCTGGTATTTACCTATACCGTATTTGTCGGGGTAGATGCGGCAGAGGTATTCGTGAACTTGTGCCGGGGTGTAGGTACGTATGTTTATATCCCCTGCCCGGCCGAGCAGGTGCATTGATTTGGGGCTGCCGTTTACCCTGGCGTTGTGGTGGCTGCAGCGGCAGCCGCTGGTGATATCTACCGGGGCGTTCAGGTCTTCTCTGGCCTTGAGTAGCACCTGGAGCAGCTCGGCATCCACGGTGTCGAAGCCACAGCCGCAGCGGCAGGCGAATTCGTGTCGGAAAAACAGGGGTTCGCTGTATAGACTCATGGTTTATTGGTTTTTTTTTTGTTTGTGTCCGTCCTGTCTCCACTTTGCCTGACTTCTTTTTGCAATCCGCGGATTATCGCAGTTCTTGACCGGCATAGTTCGCGGTTCATCTTGCATGTTGTTTCAAGCTCGGTTTGCTTTTTTTCTACCACGGCGATTATGGCCTCTATCTGCCTGTCACGCCCAAAAAGTGTATTGATAGTGGCATCAATTTTTACGTTTGCCTGGTCCCATTTTTTATTAGCAAGCCGCAAATTTTCGTTGGCCTCGTCGATTTTTTGGGCGTCGCCGGCGTCTTTTTGTCTCAGCAAATACCAGATAAACACCGCCATAACTGCTATAGCAGCTAGCATCACATAGGGATAAGCCCTGGCAAAATCTGCTGTCGTACCGTGGCCATTGACAATGGCTATGCGTGCCTGTTTGCCAAAAGCCAGGGTGCACAAGGAAACCACCAGGAAAACTGCCCACGTAAAAATCTTGATCTTGTAGTGTTTTAAATCCATCTATAAAAAATCCCGTTTTTTGCTTTTGGGGGCAATTCTCATGCCGTTGATACGTGCAGCACCGCCGCCCAATACAAAGGTTCCCCAACGCCAGTATATTGCCTCCAGCCAGTGGCCATCGCGTTTGAGAATGTCACCCAATATCCTGCTGGCCGTCCAGTTTCCAATTTTGCCGCCATCGTCCCAACGGCCATACCGGCAGACATTGTCATGCACCAGCCAAGCGTCGGTATTTTTCAGATCGCGGGCCCAGGTGGCCCCATCCGAATACATACCGACCTTGTTGGTAATTTCCCGGCCTGTTTTGGGGTCGGTGTAAGTATAGGCCTGGGCTATTATGATATAGCCGTCGCCAACTTTCTTGGTTTTTATAAATCGGCCATAGCTCATAATGTGCCCCGTTGCTTGTGGTTCATGCTGGTCGTCTTCCTGCTCGTTTGCTATACGTGCCGCATCGTGACCGAGAATTTTATTACCTTGTCTTCTTTTTTGGGCGCAGGGCCGTAGTAGGGCCTCAGTCGCATTTGTCTTCCAAAATTTTACATGGTAAATAGACGGCGAAAAACACAAAGAGGCAAACCGCCAGAAAGGCACACCATCCAACAAACTCTTGTAGATATTTCCATGCTTTGCTCATTAATCAATCCTCTTCGTTGACGACGGAATAGTCATCGTTGTTGTCCTGCTCGTATTGCGTGCCAGTGAATTTTCCGTTTTTAATAACTGTTAATAATTTCATTATTTTATCCTTATTGGAATATTATACCACTACGGGTGACGGTATTTATTGCCTGAGATAGTGTGCCCGTTGCTGTGTATGCATTGATGGTTGAGCCGTCGGCCGCGACGATGCCAGTGGATCCGGCACCTGAGGCGACTGCTCCTTCTGCATTGATAGTTGAGCCGTTGGACGCGTAGAAGCCATAGGTTCCGGCACCTGAGGCGTCTGCTGAGGACGCATTGATGGTTGAGCCGTTGGTCGCGAGGATGCCATAGGTTCCGGCACCGGAGGCGTCTGCTGCGTACGCATTGATGGTTGAGCCGTTGGCCGCGTAGATGCCAACAGTTCCGGCATCATTTACTCCTGCCCCCGGCAAAACGTCTGCCGAGCTCCCAGCGCCTACAGCCATGATGCCGTGTTTGCTTCCGCCTACGTTCGCGACATTAAACCGAAACAACTGATCAACACGGGGGAGAACGCCGCCCTTGGAAACACCGAAAGCAGGGTACGAGTTGAAACCATAATCCGCTGACGTGAAGTTGGTGGTTAGCGCGGTGTTGGTAATTGTGGTTTCAGCATCCGCACCCGTTATAGTTACCCAGCCTAAATTCAACCCTCGAACAAGCACCTGCTCTGCCATTGTGAATCCGGTTAGCAGATTGATTGTTGCTGCGATACCTGCACTGTCATAGACCGGCTGTAGCTTGCTCAGATACTCAAGAGCAGCGTTGATTGTCGGATAGTCTCCGCCGGTGCCGACAGTTACTGTGAGCCCAGCAGCTCCAGATAATTGCGCAATCTCTATCCAGGCCTGTGCTCCTATTACAGCGGTGGGGGATGCCCTGTAAAACCGTCTATAAGGGGAACGTACTTGTTGTATTTCTTGCTTGATATAATTACTTCCTCCTCCAATAGTTATAATTGCACGATTATTATCACCTGGAGGAAAGTTAACGTGACCGGAACCTACTGATATATATGTTCCAGCTGTAAGTATTAAGTCAATATTGGGTTCATCAGAAACGGACCCTGCGCCTAGCCCATACTGATTAAACTCTGCAACTGTTTCAAGTTTTGTGTAGGTTGTGGCTTGGTCGGCTTTGGCGTCCAGCAGCCCGTCAACTTCCGTCTCTGTGTAGGTCGTGGCCTGGTCTGCTTTGGCGTCCACTTTCGCCTGCGTGGGTATCAGCTCCCAGTTGACCCCGCCGTCAGTATCGGGGTCAGAACTTCCGACACCGCCAGACTTCAACCGGTAGATTCCGGCCAGCGTAGTGACCACAGACCCGGCATAATACTCTTGAGCCGCGTTCCACTCTGGCACGCCACGTTGATGCAGGTACGCAATCAGCTGCCCGAGCGTAAACGCAAGGCCGTTGAAGTGTTGCTTCGTTGGATTTGACTCAACGCCAATTACCCCCCAGCCGCGCAACAGGTCCAGTGTAATGTTGGCGTCAAGCGTGTCAGACTGCGCAGTATCTCCAAAAATTGTGCGCTCGGTTCCGGTGGCTTCGCTGGCAAACGCTTTTAAGTTGCCGTTATATCTGGTTATCTTTGACATTCTTTAATTCTCCTATGGCTATTCGATTACTGTAATGTACCGGACCCCTTGGGGCTTTGGGATAAGCGACATCTTTAAAATTGCGTCAAGTGTCGTGCTACTAAACACCGCCGAAACATGCAAAGTCAAGGTCATGTCATAATTATCTGTAACGTAGGCCAGTCCGCCAAAAATATTAATAACCGCGTCTTGAATTGACAAAAAATCGTTGCCAGAAAGGTAGGGACCGAACGTATTTTTTGCAATCTTGGCTCGAATGAATTGCCTGTACGCATTGTCATCAAGAACCAGTTCTGTTGACGCAGATTCAAATAAATCCTGAAACGGGGCGCGATCGTCGAGTGGGGAAAAAAGATCATCAAAGCCGCGAGAATTCGGATTCTCGTCAAACCCGAAAGCGATTTTTGGGATAGAGTACGGAATATTTCTGCCTATGCCGACAATGCGCCCGATAATGTCCAGACGGCCGCCAGTAGCATTATCCAGATCAAACTCATCGCTGAACGAGTCAATCCATTCGAATGTCCTGCGCCACATGCCTGCCTTCATTGCTATCTCGGCGGCTGCCTTTGGCTTCTCCCAGTATTGCTTAATCAGGAGGTTGACGTAGTCAGATTCAAAGGTCACGGGATAACCTCCGTAACAGTAACGTCGGCGGTTGCAATGCTAAACTTTTCACTCAGATCTGCAATCAACTGTCCGCCAGTCCAGCTAACTCCATCGTCCCTGCTGATTTCAAGGTTTGTAGGTATGAAGTTTTGGCCGGAGTTAAAAGCTAACTCGTACAGGCTACTGGCCTTTAGGGTGTCGCCAATGCTGAATTGTTTCGTGGCGATTTCTTGCCTAATGAGTTCGTCGTCTATCGGAAGACTAACGTCAACAAAAGTAGCGTCCAACCGAACTAAAATAGATACATCAATAGGCCGGTCAAACGTCATGCTGTTAACGATGGTGAAAGTGGTTCCGTTTGGTCGAGTAAAATCCTCGCTAAAGGTTCCAGTAACAGACCCCACCATGCCTTTCCCGCCGGTCTTGTTTTTAGTCATTGATTCTACAATATCCGCCACCGCGCCGCCCTCGACCACTACCCACAAGCTGTGCGCCGGGATGCCGTCCGCGTCTGTCACATCCGTGTCGTTTTCGTACACGGCCACATCGGTAACGTTGGGCAGGTTTGCCAGAGCCGTAAACATTCGGCCGGTGCTGGATGATGTCGGAGTTTCGAGTGAGCGATTCCGGCGAACGCGCAGCTCCTGGTCTGTCTCTTCATCGA
>Ga0306906_1000252_pt1 | contig 23683 bp, 28 predicted proteins | sample AntRauTorcE11897_FD_190405 | JGI IMG/M metagenome (GOLD analysis project Ga0306906, IMG submission 190405) | Saline lake microbial communities from Rauer Islands, Antarctica - Metagenome Torckler E11 #897 (v2) (version 2) | ecosystem: Environmental > Aquatic > Non-marine Saline and Alkaline >...
TCCTCGGATTGCTCATCACGAGCGCAGACGTAAACGGCTGGCTGGCCGTCATAACAATCGCCCCATTAGGCTTAATAATCCGCCTCAACTGCTCCCACATCAAAGGCAAGTCGATCACTGTATCCCATTTGCAAGCCGTGGTTCCGTATGGCGGATCAGCTAGAACCATGTCAACGCTGCCATCTGGTATCTCTTTCATTCGCTCAAGGCAATCGCCTAACATTAAATTCATCCCATACCCTTAAAACAATGTGTTAGTTTCTTCGTGAGTCCAGTCAGTGACTTCAAGAAACAATTTTAACGGAGCCAAAAACCCCTTTTCAAACAATTCTTTTTTGTTCACATATTGTTCAAGACCAAATTCTTTTGGCAGCTTACCCTCAAACCCTATAACCGATTGATTGATTGGGTTAGGCTTTACCAGAGTCACTACACGAATCTTTGAACCATCTTTAACAATTGGGCTGATCTTTAATTCTTTCTTATCTACAAGCCAATTATGAATCAAAGCGGCCTTCACCTGCTTTGGTGATCCCTTGGCAAATATCTTATCCTTATCCGCATACTTGAGTATGTTGTTAACACCAGTTGGGATTGCAACATCTTCTATAGCATATCCATAAAACGCTTTCTCAAATTTTGATACCATATCATGTAGGTCTGATTCTTCACCTTCTACAGCAATCTTATAGCAGTCTACAAGCAATGACTTTGCCCATGCTGGCGTAGAGCTTTTAACGGATTCCATGCCCATGATCTTGTACTTGGGTTTGTCTATAAGGCGCACACCTTCATCATCCAAAACCTTCATCACGTACTTTTTCTTAGCTACCATGATAGATGATTCTGCAATTACTTCACGCCCCCAATGCATAGCCTGCTTATATGAGTTTAGGTATTCAGCAAGTTCATCACACTGTAGCTTAAGTTTATCGCCTATGATAACACAAAATTGATCAAGTTTGGTAACAACTTTATCTTTGTCATCATTAAATTTCTTCATCATGTTATTACCAAGCGGAGCTAATGATAGATAAAAACTATCAGTATCACCACTTACGATATAATTATCCTTTTTCTTAAAAAGATCACATAAGAAATCGTTTGTCTGATAAGAACACCACTTGTTTACAAGCTGTCCAGTGGTTGTGATTGATTCAGCAGTATCAACCATGAAGTATAGAAAGTGTTGGTTCGCAAGCGCACCGTAACCAGCGTTTAGCAATTGGTCGTTTGGTTCGTAAAACCAAACCGAATCATAAAGATTCTGCCTAAAGTTTCCTCTAGGGATCGGACTATATCATCATCCATAAGGATGCTCGGCGTTTCGATTCAACATATACTTTTGAACCTACTCCCTTGCGGGATAGTCTCTGAACACATCCATCTTGTGATGGACTTCGTTGCTGATTGGCATAGGTTTCCCCTTAGCGTTCCAGCAATTAGCCAAGTTCTTCGACACACATTACTGTGTGAAGCCTCCATATAATTAAAGGATTTTCATACCCATCTGCATATTGTCATATTGATCAAGTTTGTTTGATTCGTATTGATATAGGTCTAGTAATTCTTTATCACTTAATTTACTTAATTCCATACAATTTCCTTTTCTTTGTGATCTTGATATTGGAAATCTTCAAGTTTATAAACAAATATACCTAATTTAAAATAGATAAGTAGGTTTTCATATTTTTCTCATTAGTGAGTGCTCCATTATTATCTTTTATAGATGGCGATTGTCAATCTCTTTCTTTATAGCATTAAGCTTTTCCTTGGCTTCTTTCTTCTTACCTTGATATACAACACGGTCTGAATACAGTGATTCCATCAACTCAGATAGAAATGATTGCTTTTCTTTGGTATAGAATACACCATTTGCAGCCATTGAGAGATTATATTTTTTCAGTATGCTTGTATCAATCTTACGATTCAGCAATTTCTCAACATTATTGGTAGGGTGTACGATACCCTTAACTTCATCTGGTAAGGTATGATAGGGAACAATGGTTTCGGGTCCAATATTAACCTGTTGTATGATGTGTGGGTATAGGCTTTTCAAGTCAAAAGAGGCTACCCATTTATGTTTACCGCTTTGTGTAGGATGCACAAAGGCACCCTCAAATTCACGAACAGGAGTATCAACCTGATTAAACAGGGGAGCAACATTCTGATTATAAAGATGTTTTGCGATAAACTGTTCCCAAATTCTAGTCGTACCCATAGAGTCTTCATAATTAGACAATGTGAGATAAGCCAACGTAAAAACCAAATCGAATAGACCAAGCTTCTTATCAAGATCATCAATAATCTCACAGTCCTGAATGTTGTACGCGATATACAAATCAGGATCAACCTGCCATAGTTCTTTCAGACTACCCGCTACCTCAGAGAAGTCAGTTTTGCCCGCTACACCCTCTGCTAGAGCTATTGTATCAAGTTTATAATTTTCCCTTGGTGTGTAGGTATGCTTTTTATAAACCAGCATGTAATCGAGGTGAGGCAGTCCTACGATGTCATATTTAATGATCGTATTCTTCCACTGGTTTACTGTTTCGCGTTCATAAATCAAACCAAATGGTGATAGGCGATTAGCCATGGGCTTACCTAGAATCTTGCGTGAACGTTCGATGATATAGGGCATATCAAAGTCTTCACTATTCCAGCCACTTGTCATATCATATTTCTTTTCTTCAACATGACGAATGAAACTTTCTACAAGTGCTTCCTCTGTATCACATTGAACATGTACTACAGTACATTTTTTAGTGATGTTGGCATACTTCGACTGATTAAAATCTTTCAAACCAAATGAATAGTGAATCTGTTCTCTGGTGTTTTTGATATTGATCTGTTGAATCTGATACTTGCATTCTTGAGGGTTGGGGAAAGAATCATAATCAGTTTCAATGTCCACAATACCAATATCAATTTGATTGCGTTTGAAATCTGGTGTTTGACCTTCAAACATTTCAATGATGCATTGATTCTCAAACAGTCGATTACCATAAATTATAGACCCACCCATTTCAGCATAATCTTTACCGAATCTTGCAGCATCTTTGATAGAGTCAAAGGTTTTCTTCTTTAGTGGTTCGCCATAGATAGACCTAGTACAATCCCCTTCCACTTGTTGATTAGGAAAAAATAGACTGGGTTTATAGTCATCCATGGATACGGTATATTTCTTACCATCTTTTACGTAGCGAAGTAGAATTTTGTTGCCACGTTTCTTGTAGTAAGTGTAGAACATACTTTCACTCAAAATATTACCTCTAAAGTTTTTGGACTTGTGAACTATATATTTTACCACAAAAAAAGGGGCTTTTGCAAGCCCCTTGTTGGTTTAAAATTTAGTTCGTGTTGATTACAATGCGATTTTCCAACTTTGCCCATCAAAGTTATAGGATTGTGCGCCATAATTACGCAACATATCATAACTAATCTCTTTGACGAATGAGCTTAGGTCATCCCTGTTATTGGATGAATGAAAGAACACTTCAACACCAAACAGATCATCAAACATGGCATCATTATCAATGTCGTCAATACGCACCTGATACTCATCAGCGTTACGTTCAATGTACTTCACAATAGGCTCAAGCGCCTCGTCTAGTTTCTGACCAGCATTAACCCATTCGTAGCTATCATTCCAGCTTTGGTCTGATTCGTCAAGATCAAAATATTCTTCTAGCATAGCAATAGCCATTTCAGAATTATCAAACCTACCTTCGATTATTTTTTCATCAGCAGCATCAAATAATCGTATCACAGTTTTGAATGTTTTTTGATCATAACCAATGGTATAACCTTCTGCCATTGCAATGACTTCCTCATCAATTTCATTAACCCATTTTTCAGATTCAACGTATTCTGTTAGTGTAATCATAATAAACCCCGTATAGTTTGCTTTTGTATACTATTTATGCCAAAAGATTATTAAATTTTCCAGCATAAAAGTCTCTAACATCCTGATCAAATATAATATCAGTAGGAGCAAGCTTTGTTGTGAGTGTGATACCTTCCAGCGTTTTAACTCTCGATAGTGCTACGTATGTTTGCCCATGAGCGAAAGCATTGGGTATGTTTATAACAGCCTTTTCAAGTGTACAGCCTTGACTCTTATGAATGGTGATAGCGTATCCATGCTTGATAGGAAACTGAATGTAGCTTGCCTTCTCATCCATGTACAATGATCCCTCTGCATTGCGCTTGTATTCATACTCAGCCCAACGATAAGGAACTACACGATGAACAACATCTTCACTGATCATCACTTCAATAAAATCATTACCCATTTCTGACACATAACCAATCTCACCGTTTTTATACGTTGAGTCATTGCCTGTGATCATGACCTTTGTACCGATCTTCAACTTAAGGTAGTCTGGTGCTGGCCGCTCTCTAAAGCCACCAAACAACTTACCCTTATACGTCCTCTCATCCCCCTCAAGTGACTCATAAGCCTGTTCATTAATAGCTTGAGCATCTCTGTTGGTGGTGGTTAAAAATGTAGAACCTTCCTCAATATCATCAGGATCAATACCCGATTTCATTTTAATGTTAAGTAGGCAATTGTCATTGAAGTAGTTGATACTATCTCGAAACCCATCAACCCTCGAATGAATATTTTGAAGATGTTGGATCATTGTAGCATCACTTTGACGAATAATTTCAGTCAATTCAATGTGAGTCATATTAGCAGCAGACCAGCTATCGGTTGTGAAGCAATACGGGGAACTAAATTCTTCATTAAATGCTTCTGCCTCACCACCATAACTTTTAACCACTGGCGACAGTTGACCAAAATCACCAACAACTACAATTTGAATACCACCAAAAGGGACATTTTTGCGCTTGATTAAACGCAAAATGTTATCAATAGCAGCAAAGACATCAGCCCTAACCATACTAATTTCATCAATAACTATCGTTCTAACTATACTATCTTCAAATAATTCCTTAGTTTTCTTACCCACTTTATTACGTGCATATTCGTTACATACGCCCATAGGTAAAGCGAATGTACTATGAATGGTTGCGCCTTCGATGTTTAGTGCAGCAATACCAGTAGGAGCTAGAAATACAGCATTACCACCCATTTCCTTACGTAGCACATTCAATACAAAGCTTTTCCCGCAGCCACCCAAACCACCCAAATGAACATTTTTACCAGCTTTGATATAGTCATAAGCGAGTTTTTGTTTCTCATTAAACATTTCTACAGACATTCACACACTCCAATAAAAGTAAATAGGGGCCGTAGCCCCCTTAATCAACCAGCATAACCAAGCTTGGGTTTTGTCTTAGTTTCTTTCTGATACTCAGCACGATTACGAACAGATTTAACTTTTGCAGAGAGTCTAGCCATAAGCTTTTGATCAAAGTTAGTCATACTATTCAAAATTGAAATGGCGTCATCATCTTTGCCATAATTTCCGATATAAATTTCTTTTGCCATTTGACGGTTCAACCAACCACCTTTAGTGAGAGGCTTCCTACGACGGAATACAGGCTTTGCTTTTTCAGCCTGCCCATCGTTAGGGTGTTTCTTCATATGCCGCTTCAAACGCATCTCACGCTGTTTTACAGGGTCATAGCCAGCATAGTAACGCTTTGCTGAATCACTTGGCTTCTTTTTGCTACCTTTCATTATTCACTACCTCTTTTTTTAATACCAATTGCGTATTTGCGTTCAAGCTTCCATTCCTGTGATTCGCTGTGCTTGATCACCTTCACCAATGACGCCTTACCCATGGGCATTAGTTCATCATCAGAGACTACTTTGATCAATTCCCAATCTTTCAACATCTGAACGATTCGATTGCGTCTTGCAACATCACCCTCAGAAAGTGTTGATTCGCGTCCATCCAATGCAAACATTTCTTTAAAGTGGCATAGGTAATATTTTGCTTGCTTATGGAGAATGTGAACACTTTGAAACAGCTTCTTTTCATTCTTTGCAGGTACGCCCATGCGGGTTAGTGTTTCTTTTACTTTACGAAACCCATCATCACCATCAACTTCAATTTCTACCATGTTACTAATTACAGATTCAATATTACTCATTTCGACAATCCCCCAACTTCATAAGTATTTTTTAACGTTTGTATGCCTTCATCAGTCATCAATTCAAGGTATTTCTTAGCATGTAACCTGTTAACTTTATAGTGTCTGATAAGTAGATTTATAATATCCTCATTTTGATTATCAGCTTTGGCCCATTTACCGTATCGCTTCTTTTTACTCAGTATGTGAAAGTAGAAATCGTGTTGTAATAACTTATCCAGTTCAGGATGTTTATTCATCTCATTTGCATACATGATACTATCGGTATGTTGAGATAAGGCACGATTAACTACGAATGCATCATACTTAGACCTTGAATCGTGATCAAAACGGTAATGCTTATCATTACAAATATCATTCACAAAGTCAAACACATTCTTTACTGGTTCACTCATTTGAATTCTAATTCCATCATTAACTGTGTGGCTAAGGCACAGATATGTATTTCTTTGTCTGGTACAGTGCTGTCATACCTCATATATTCACCGATGGTGATAACCGCTTGTGGAACAGATGAAGGCTCAACAAAGTTTTTCAACTCAGCATACAGCATGGTATACGTGTTGGTTAGGTCATTTTTGGCATTCTCAGCACACCACTGACGAACATCCTTAAACTTCTTACCCTTCATAGCCAGTACCAGCTTTTCAATGGTCATTTCTTCAAGGTTTAGAAGAATGCCTTCGTCAATCTCGCCAGCCTTTGAGTATTGCTGAATCTGATTAATAATACGCCGATTATCAGGGTAAAATTTCTGTACCAGCTTTACCACTACCCGCTTGTCAAACGGTACATTTTCCTGTTGAAGAATCGCAGATACCCGCTTAAACATCAATGCTTGCATCTTCATTGATTCTTCTTTGGTAACACCAAAGTCAATACACACTAATCGAGACTTGACAGGATCAATGATTCGATTTGGAAAGTTACAAGTCATTACAAACGAACACGTTTTAGAAAACGACTCTATGAACCCACGCAAACCAGCCTGTAATGCATTACTCGCATGATCGAATTCATCAAGGATAACACATTTCTTCTTATCTTTACCAGTCAAAGACAGTGTAGAAGCAAAGTCCCTGATCTTTGTACGTAGCGTATCAATACCCGATTCTTCTGAAATATTGATAATCAACCAGTCTGTATCAACCTCTTTACACAATGCTTTGGCTACAGTGGTTTTACCAACGCCAGCGGAACCATAGAAAAGCATGTTAGGAACTTCATTACCCTGTACAATGTCACTAAATTGCGACTTGATCCTATCGGGCAGAATACAATCCTCTACCCGATCAGGACGGTACTTTTCGCACCAAATCGTTTCACGTTCGTTATATCTCATGTAGGCATGGTTTCCTTTTCATTAAAAATTGATTTACCAACACCAACACCAGAAGCAAACAAAAGAACTTCGCCTTTTTTAACCCCACCTTTGGTGCGTTCTTTGAGTTTGGTTACTATTGATTTATTACTCAATTTCAGAATCCTTATCCATTGCAATCCAATATTCCATATTAGCACACCTGACGCGGGAAATACGTTGCCCTTTAGAAAAGGTGAATTCACACCCATCATCCAGTACAGTCATAATCTCAGTGGGGTAGAAGATATCAAATTTATCTTCACACGGACCAAGTTCGATTGTAAAGGCATTCATTTCCTGATTATCGCTGTCTACACGGCGATTGAATGTTGTGAAGTATACCTTTTCGCCATCAGCACGGAACCCGATATACTCAAGACGTAGTGTTGATGCGCTTTTCATAACCGCTTTCAGGCTTTTTTCATCAACGTTTACAACAACGTCTTCTGATTTTAGCGTGATAGCATTGTCAAAATATGATGTGATTAGCTCTGGATTGGTTTCAACATACTTCAAACGCTGTGAATTGTCACTGCTTTTGACAATAACATAACGATCATTGGAGAAATCCAATACTGGTTCATTAACAATGTTTAGCACACTGATAAACTCACCTAGATCATACACACAAAAGTCACGCGGAAACGATTCTTCAATCTCAACGTATGCCGCCAGTGTCTTAGTCTCGTTAATAGACTTAACAGTTCGGTTATCTTCAAGAATTCGAAGACTCTGGTTAATGCTATACAATTTCTTGAACGTTTTTGTGGTTTGATCAGACAGTTTAATTTCTTTATCATTCATTCGGTTACTTACCTCTCTCATTGGTTTAGTGTCGTTCACTATACGCTTTAATCGCGTTCACTTCAAGCACTTCTAGTGTATTAATACAAAGTGCTGTGAGTTTATCACCATACACACAGCCAGAATCAATGTTTATAACCCTATTGCTGTATTGTGCTTGGTCTTTCATCTGTTCATGTACGGGTTTAAAATTCCATGATTGATGCCCATGTACCATAATGATACCTTCATAATTTCTTTCCAGCCTATCCATATTAACGAGAGTCGGGCGCATACAGCATTGTGGTGCATTCATGTTACTAAATACACCAGCACTCATATACTCAACGTTACGGACTGGTGAATGCGTTAACATCACTGGCATGCATTCTCTACCAGTATCATCATAAAAATTTAGATATACTGCATTGGGCATATCGCCAATAGTTTTCATTATCATGGCTTGATCATCTTCACCAAGCTCATTAAAAATATCATGGTTAACCCTACGGGCCTTTGATCGACACTCTTTACCCATCTGTTCAAGGTAAAAGTTCAGTTCATGATTACCAATGATACATTCGGCATATGATATTTGATTCAAAAGAATGAAGATATCAACAAAAGCAGGACCGCGATCAATCAAATCACCAATTAGATAAATTCTACACCGCTTATTAGCTGCCAAAGAATGCGTAAAACATTCTTCAATGAGATTCAACATTTCGTCATAACAACCATGAACATCACCGATAGCATACACGTTTGTTTGTGATGATTCAACATCAACGAAACGAACAGCATCATTATGTTCAATCATAAATTCATCAAGATCAAAGTTTTTCACTGTCAACCCCTTCAACAAAACGAATTACGTTATAGTCCTGATCAATCTCAGTAAACTTAAAATAATCATTATACATAGCTTCTTTGATGAATGGTTCCATAGAAGCACTATATCGGTGAAGATGCTTTTCAAGTACATCCTCTGGAATATAAATTCCAGTTTGTGTCATACGAGACTCATTACGCTCTTTCAGTTCTTCAATTGATGGTGGTTGAATTGAAATGACCATAATTGGCGTGTGGTACTTCTTTGAAAGTTCAACCACCGTCTGACAATCCGCGAACCTGATATGTGTAGAATCCATGATGGTTAATGGTACACGATTAGTGAGCCTAGACTCAAGAATATTATACATCATATCAAATACTTTTTTATTCTGTCTTTGTTCGCTCATCGTACCACAAATTTTTTCCCGAAACTCATCAGAAGAAAGTACATGGTTGGCGTTTTTCTCACCAAAGTTTTTCTTAATAAATGTTCCTTTTCCAGAACATGATGTTGCCCGCATTAAAATGATCATATTTTGTTAGACGCCTTGTGCTGATATTACAAGCCCAATGATACTGATCACAAAGATACTTGTAAAGAATTTGATTGTGTTCATTGGAAACACCGTGCTAAGACTAAAAAGTTTGGCCCCTATCAGTAAACCAATAGCGATCATTACAGCGAATCCAGAAAGAGTAGCAAGCGAAATAAATGCAATTAATCCATTCATAATAGTTAAGCCTCACGTTTTTCAATGTATGTTATCAATGAATCCTTGATGTGTGTCTTTAAGTGTTCATTGCAATCCAAGTCCATGAAGTCTTTAAAAGCAACTCGAAAACTTTTGTTCCTCATGAATCTCTCAGCTAATACTACTTTACCATCTTTCATTGCAAAGATCAAGCTTTTTTGCATCTTTGTGAATTTATCACTTAGTCCAATGTCTTTATTGCTCATTTCTCTGTGGTTATATGGTATATTTCTAATAAAATCAGTTAAAAACTTGGTAAAATGAAATTCGATCAGATCAACAACTTTATCAGCAACTTCCTCTGGATAACGGCTATATAAGCGTCCATCACCACTAGTCACGAAGCGATCAATGATTGAATCAGCACTCAACTCTTTACGAAAACGCATCTTCCAATAGTCTGTAGTCTTGATCTTAACTCGAAAGTCAAGACTTGGAAACCATATTACATAACCTTCTGTGTCTATTTCTTTGAACATTGATTTGATTTTATCAGGGTCAATAGCCACTTCATCAAAAAATTGCACTAAAGGAATATTATTATAATTAGCCCATGATTCTAATGAATATTGTGGAAGTGGTCGCCAAATATTATTATCAACAACCCTATAATAACCACCCAAAAGAACTAATTGATTTTTACCATATCTCTGAACTTCCTGATCATATAACGTGTGTGGATCAGATTCATGTAATGATTCAAACATAAACGTCATTGATACGCGATTAGCACGAATTGCCTCAATCATATCACAATGTTGCGTAAAAAACATTTCCTTATCATTCTGAATCATTTCATTATCTTGAAGTGATCCCTTTGTATGAACCAGAAACTTATCAGCCTCTACAATATAGTCAACAATGGTCAAGTGTCCATTCACTTTATGACAAAGCGTGTAGTGTTCACCACTGTTAATCAAACCCATAACAGCATCAAATGATGTTTCGGGAGTCTCATCAAGATTAAAAATCTTAGGGAATGGGTGATTAACTTGTTCACCTTTGTAGAATACAAGACCACGACACGCTTTGGTTACATCATCCCAATGACCACCAAAGAAGGTTTCTTTTGAATAGCAGTACAGAGTACAATCACCGTTAACGCTACGGTTTAGCAGTCCACGCTCAACGTAAGTTTCAAGTAATTCTTGTGTTAATTTCATTATAATAGTCCATTAATATTGTGTATGTACATAGGAATTTTAGCCTTATACGCTCGATTATAGCAGTCCTTTGTTCCAGTAGTCAATATAGAGCTATCAACTATTGCAATCCACGCATCAGCAATGTCAACCATAACCTGATTTCGAATGTGTCCACCAGATTTACCGTACTGACTCATATATGGCTTTTGTGTAATTTCTATGCCTTTATCATAGGCCCACTGGAAAGCTGACATATCAACACCTTTAGCCATGCCACATATTAGCTTGGTGACTTTAAATCCAGATAAAATGACTGCATCTTCAACCACTTCTGGCTCTAACCATAGGCATCTTGATCCACATATTATTACTTCCATTCTAAACCTTATAAATAGTAATATAATTTAGAACCATAGCATCTTGAGGGATACAATGTCAACAATCAAAGCGAATAAACTTTCACCGCAATCCTTGCCGATTGTACAAATTGATGGATTCAATGAAATGGAATCCTTTGTGGTTGGCTCTGGTCAAACATCTTTCACCTCAACTAAGTTTAATAGTCAAACAGAACTCAGGGCATTTAAACGCAATGCAACAGACCCCGAAATATGGGATGAACTCTCACTATCATTCACAACATCAGCTTCATTCAATATTGTGGAGCCTTATAGTGAAGGTGATGAAATAATACTTTATGGTTTAGTGGGGTATGATTCATATAGTAATACTAGTTCTGGTAGTGAAAAAGATACATTTGATTTAGGGGCGTCACACACTCTAACAAATAGTAATATGGGAGCTATTTTATTTTCAACACAAGCCACAACATTAACTATACCAAATGTTTCCACTTCTGTAATAAGAATTGGGTTTTATTGTGATGTAGTGGAATTGAATGGACAGATTAATATCGTATCAGGATCGGGTACAGAATCGGTTGTATCAAATGGTCCTAGCTCATCTATTCAAATTAAAAGAGTAACCTCTAACCAGTGGGTAGTTAGTGGTGATCTGGTTCCTGCCCCTTAATATAGGGCAGGAAATTCTTTACGGCCTAATGGAAGTGAATTGATCTTCACCTAACTCAAAATATAACTCTGATCTGAAATAGTCTTTGAACTCATCATATCGTTGAGTAACTACAAATATATTTTTATGCTTCATTTTTTCTTTGATCAAGTCCATAAACAACGCCACACCATCTTGATCAAGGTTTTCAAGTAACTCATCAATAAAGATAAGGTTCGATACCGCGCTATTCTTCATACCAGACACTTCAAGCAAAACCATAAGGATAGCTAGGTTTACCCTAGTTTTCTGTCCAGTTGACAGGTTATCATAAGTGAACCCATCTCGACTAATGCTATTGATCGTTTCATTGAAATTTCCATCAAGCGTAATGTTGATAAAGAACCCCATGTGGTTCAGGTATTCATTCATACGCTTGTTGATAAAACCAACATAGTCATCAACAATAGATGCTTTGATTCCGTCATCTTTGAGCATATTACGCATGGTTTCGTATTCTTCACACTCACCAAGCAAGAAATTTAACTTTTCATCCATTTCCTTTATAACAAGCCCCAACTCAGAATATTCTACAAGATGGTTTTCATCCCCTTTCTTATCACCTAACCGCTTAATCTGATCCTCTAATTTTGTGTTGGAGTGACGGATGGACCGAATTTCCTGAGTTTTAACTATTACTTGGTTGTCTATTTCTATCTTTTCGTCCAATTGTTCAGAGATAACATTGATCTTATCAACTACCTTTTTAACTTCATCAACTAATCGTTTTGATTGTTCCATAATCTCAGATTGTTGATTGTTTATACCTTTGACTGTAGCTTTTTTGAACTTATCATCAATGTCTTGTGAGCATGTTGGACATACATCATTCCCATCATAGAATTCGTATTCCTTTTTCAATGTGGATATTTTATCGGAAAACTTTGATGAAATTTGAGTAAATTTTTGTTTCTTATCTTTTAGCTTTTTATATCGTTCTTCAAGGCCATCATATTTCTTTAGCCCCTCTTTAAGATTTTCAATTGATTTTTCAATTTTATTAATAGCATCATCATTGTCTGTGGCTTGTTGCTGTAGGTCATTAACCTGTTCAGTTATGTTGTTTTTAGCCTGCTCGATAAGCTTGTTGACACCTTCACGCTTTGTTATCTTCAATCCGCGCTCATACTCAAGATCAGAAATCTGTGTCTTGAGAGTATCAATATTACCTTTAACCACTTTGTTCATGTAACCAAACACGTTAATATCTAGAATGTCTTCTACGACCTTACGGCGATCAGCAGCAGCCATATCCATAAAGGGTACGTAACGCTCACGGTTAAGCAAACATACCTGCGTAAACAGCTTGTGATCCATTCCTATGATATTTTCTAGCGTATACTGGTAGTCTTTGCTTGCGGCATTCTGATCAAGTACCTCACCATTCTTATAAATCTTGAATACCTTGGGTTTCTCGCCACGGATTACCTTGTACTCATCACCATATTTTAGAAACACACATTCCGTTTCCATTTGCTTACGGTTGATGGTGTTGATCAATCCAGACAACTTAACCTTTTTAAGCGGCTTACCAAAAAGACAATATGACAACGCCTCAAGAACGGTTGACTTACCAGACCCGTTGTTGCCACCTAGTAGGGTGTTTTGTGAGTGGTCAAGATCAATAGTAATCTTTGAGTTACCAACAGACTGAAAATTCTTATATGATATACTTTTAAATTCAATGCTCATTATTATTCACCCTTAACCATCATATCAGAAGCTTGAGACTTGACATCAACAAATTTGTTCATGATAGATGATTTCTTATCATCATCCTCTACAGTCTTCTGGACATACGTCTGAATATACTGATCAATAGACTTATCTTCTGTAGCCTGTGTATCGTCAGAACTTTCACTAACGTACTCTTTGGTACTCAGTATCGCATAGTTGTTTTCAATTTGCACATCAATTGGTTTCGATCCCGTGACTTTAGAATAGAAATCCATGAACTTGACCTTATCGTATTCTTCATTGATTACGATCTTGACAAATTGATGTTCACAAAATTCATTGATCTGATCATGGGTCAATCCATGTTCATCTTCATACAGAATTTCAGTAAATAGACTGTGTTCGTTTTCAACATGAGTCTTTTCTTGTGTGTCAGTGTCATACACCCAAAACCCGCGCTTGTCGTTATGATCCTGCCAGTTTAGATGGAAGGTTGCGCCCAAATATTCGATGTTACCAATTTTTGATTGGTGATGGAAGTGACCGGACCAGACAGATTTAAAATCTTTAAATACCTTTTGGTCTAGGCCATGCTCACAGCGAGAAGAATTCTTATACATTAAGAAACCTTCAATCTCAAAATGACCTAGTATGGTTACATCTTGTTTATCTTTGATATTATTCAGATCATCCATGAACTCATCGTAGTTGCTACCATTGATCCATGGCACGAACACGAAACGACTACCATCAAACTCAAATTCTTCTACATCATCTTTGAGGATGTGAACGTGTTCGCTATGTTCCATAACAGATAGTGAAGTGATTGAATTGGTATTCTTGAATGCCAGATCATGATTACCTGCAATGATGTACATAGTACATCCATGTGATTCTAGAAGTGGCAAAAATACTTGATTTACAAATGCAATATCACTAAGCGACAGATGATTACGGTTATCAAAAAAATCCCCTAGCATAAAGAGGGTTGTGATACCATGCTCTTTTAGGTATGGAAAAAATACTTCATGGTAGTACCATCCAAAATACTCACGGAATACGGTACTACCACCACGCGCACCCAAATGTGTATCAGTAAATATACCTATCTTTTTACTCATTTACCAATTTCCTTTTCAATTTTTATTTCATCATACCTTGTTTCTTTAGTAAAAGCCCAATCCGCATTTTTATCATGCATAATCGTAGCCAGTTCAGAAGGCATGAACATCATAAGTGGATGTACAATAGCATTGTGTGTGAATTCCTTAAGCCATTTTAACATTTTAGTCCTCTATGTAGATCACATACATTGTACCATCCAGCCATAGTGGTTGCAGGCTCACCGCAATTGATACAAACAGTTTCGCTTTCGTCTTCTGCCTTATCAATCAAATCAAAAATCGCATCACTTCCATAATAATTGATGTAGAATCGAAGCCCACCAAATTTTTCTTTAATCTGTGCAATCTCGCCATTCCAACCAACCTGAAAAAGATCATCAATAAGCTTATCAACAATTGGCTTCCATGAATCAGGAACTTGATCTAGCACTGCTTCTCTGCTGGTTTTAAATTGCTCAAAACCAGTAAAATACAGTTGATTATTCATCTATGCTCACCTTTGACAATATCATATGAATCATATTATTCCTTTCATGGATTCGTTTTAAGGATATAAATTCAACATCTTCACGAATTCCGCACACCGTATCACGTTCGTTGTCTTTATGCAATACCTTAAGCATTTCAATCAACTCTGTGTTTGTGAAGTTTCTTTGCTGCATGAATCATACTTCCAGTGAATATCATCTAGTGAAACTTCTATGTGTTGGGAAGCCCATAGCCTCGATTTCAATAAGCTCAAGGCTCTATCCTTGGTTTCATACTGGCATCTGTGTAGGTTCAATAAACAGGACGCTGTGATTCCACTAGGTATGTGTGTGACAACTATCATATCACCATTCATCCACCTACTCATGTGATTCAATCATATCCAGAATGCTATCACCATCACCCTTTTTCTTACGTTTAGCGCGGGTTTTGTTTAATCCCTGAATTTCTTCGTAGTTGTCTATGTAGTTCAGGCGATCTTTGTACATATCATTGGTTTCATCAAGCAATTCCATATCTTCATTGTTGACGTTATTTTCATCAATCTCACCCACGAATCCATGGGAATCATCAAAAAGCTTCAACTTGATATACTGTTGCTTGTGTTCTTTCTTGATACGTTGAAAAATCGCATTGGTAACTAGCTGTGTTAAGTAGGCAAATGGATTATCATACTTCTCAGGATCAAAGTTATGAGCATACTTAACACATGTTTCGATAGCGTCACTAATCATTTCCTCTTTCCAGTTTGGAGCATAATTCACAAAGCGAGGGCTATAACAACGTCTGTATGAAATATCAAGAATAGCTTGCCCCATGATGTCTGTTAATGGAGGTGCTGTAAATGTTTTAAGCGCTCTTTGAAACTCTATTCTCATTTCAAGGGGTTGTTCTTCTACCTGTTCAACATCAAGAAAACTAAAATCAGAAAGCATCTGTTCTAAGTGTTCTGATTTTTTGGCTTTTTTGATCTTGTTGTACTTAACAAATTCTTGAAAAAGTTGTTTGTTATTGACATAGTGAGTTTTATTACTTTCCTTTTTTGCCTGACGTTGTAGTTCAAACTCAAGATTATCTATATCGTTATTCGTTATTTCTGTTGATTTATACATTCTAGTTGACGAGCCTCTTTTAATGCTTGGCTACATAATCCATCAACAAATTCGTTTAACTCTATTCCTGCATGACCCTTTACCCATTTAAATTTGATGGAAGGTAACTCTGCTTTGAGTTTATCAAGTGTGCGCCAATACGTTATATTTTTAATAATTTTGTTATTAGAACCTTTCCAGCCTTTATGCTTCCAGCCCCATAACCATTCAGTCATACCTCTCTGTAGGTACTGTGAGTCAGTATAAAGTGTTAATGAAATAGAGTCAAGTTGTTTTTGTGTAAATCTTTGTTTAATAAATTCCATTGCTTTTATACCTGCACTCAACTCACCTTCTTGTGAAGTGCCTTCAAGATGACCATATTCTTGATATATAACTTTGTCCATATCTGGTGAATACAAACAAAATGCCCATGATGCAAGTTCTTTGTTTTTTCCACCATCAGTCCATATTTCAAGATTCTTCAATTTATTTCTCTCTATAGTAAAAAAGTTTATAAAACTCATTATAATAATCTAAAGAAGTATAAAATACATTATAATGAATTTAAAATAGTATATAGTGATAATACTACACTATAATGAAAGTTGCAAACTTTTTTTTATTTTACTTTAATGCTTTTATTAAATTAAAAAAAGTTGTAAAATACGTTCATAAAACTTTCATAAACTAGTTTATAACTTTTTATTCTTTTAGATTATTTTCATATTCTTTTTTATTCTATAAACTTTTTTATTAAAGGGGTTTACAGATAAATTTATATGTGCTATTTTGAATGGGTGGTTGAGGGAGGGACAAAGAATGAGCCGCTGTTACACGGCTTTCTTAATGGGAATTGGGTAGAATTTAACAGGGTGTTTCTCATCAGCATAAATTTTAACACGCTTCTGTCCATGCTGTATCATATAACCACTATACCCCTTCTTAGGTATACTCATATCATCAACAATGTCATAGATATTAGCCATATCCTTAGACTCATGCAACCGCATCAATCGACCTATAGACTGAATTATTCGAATCATGGCTTTGGTGGATGATGCTAGTATCATGTTATCAAGTTTGTTAATAGAGATACCAACCGCCATAGTGCCGTATGTTGCACAGGTAATAATCCTATCACCCGCTTCAATTATAGATTTGATAACGTCACGCTCTTTATTACTAACCTCACCATTGATCACGAATACATTCTCACTTTTTTCTTTCAGCATTTCGTATACAGGGGTTTGGTAGCTGTCAATAGAATCAAACAGAATTAGTGTGTTGCCTTCAAGTGATAATGCAAGATTAACAATGAATTTTCTACGTTCCTCAAGCGAGTACACATATTCTTTTTCAATGCCATACCAGTCTTTAGGGTTTCGCTTTGTACCGTCTTCTTTAAGAAAAACCTTACTCTCAAGTTCATCTTTGAATTCCTGTTCATACTTCAATAGAATCATCTTGATATTAACAGCAGTTGCCACTCCCTTATCTATGCTTTCTTTAGCGGTCATGATTATCTTGCGAGGGCCAAACATACCTTCAATGAACATTTCATTTGATTCAAATCCATCAAGTGTGCCCGTTAATCCATGTTTCATAGGGCAGTTGATAGAATTGGTAATCATGCTACTCAATACATCAGCTTTAGCACCATGCACTTCATCACAAAACATAACATTCATTTCATCAAGAGCTTTCTTAGGAAGTTTTGACATCGACTGCCAAGTAGTGATTACGATTTGCTTGTCGATAAATTTCTTGTAGTCTTTGTTAACCTTCTGACAATGACCCGCTACGTTCCATTCAACACACGAACCATTAGCATAATCTTCAAAATCGCCATACATCTGCTCGACCAAATTACCAGAGGGAACTACAACGAACATACGCTTGCCTTCCATTTCTGGAAGCAATTGCAGGATACGCAAAGCGCAATAGATGATTAGAGACTTACCAGATGATGTAGAACTCAGACACAAACTGCGCCCCATAGAGAACATATGCATTAGCGCATCATATTGGTGTTCATGGGGTGTAATGGGTTTCCCTTTGCTGTGGGGGTCGATAACTTCCTTGATAACATGCTCAAGGTCTTCTCTAGTCAGATCAGAACTAGGAATCAGTTCAGGATCGACGCTGTAGCTGTATCCTTGGCCTTTAATGAACCTAAGTAATGCCAACACCAGCCCTATAGGGAATGTCTTGTCACGGCGATTGTAGAGCCTCTTATACCCATCCCAATGTCCCTTTTTTACACGGGGGTCATGTTTGGCATTAGGAACTTCAAAACTGAACTTGGTTTGGATTTCCATTTCCATATATGACTCATCACACGCAATCTTAACGTATGATTCGTTCATCTTCTGAATTCTAATCTGTGATTGATTCGTATTCATATGCCAGTTTCAATAGTTTGTTTGCTGTGGTTAACACAACTATATATGGGATTTTAACTTGTGCTTTTATAGCTGCTAGGTATCTATGATGTCCGTCGATAACATACCTATCCACACTAACAATGATTGGTTTCATCTCAGGAGTTGATGCAGGGTCTTCTCGCATATCCATAACAATGTCATCAATTTTATCTTCGTCAAAACCTTCGGCTTGTAGTACCTTGATATGATAAACAGTTTCATAATAAGGGGTGCTACCAACGCCCTTACTTTCGTTCAACCATTCCATAAAACGATCAACTTCCTCAATTTGAGGCATATTAATCCTAGCTATCATAAATTGTTCTGTGATAAATTCTTTAAATGATTTCATTAGTAGTTGCCTCCGCATTATATTTATGTTAGCATAATTTACGTTTTATCTATTTTGGAGTGATTTAGATGTTATCAGAAAAGCAAAAAACAAAGGTTATCAATGCAGTTGAGGAAGAACTTAAAGAAATGGACCAATACAAAGGCTTAAGTTCTAGCAGAGTACCAGTGTTTTCTTATGATGGTCTGAGTGTTCAGGTTGTTGTTACTAGGAATACTATTGATGATGAGGAAGAATAGCTAAATAGTCATATAAACAACCAAAAACAGGCATATACAAATGACTACCAAGGCTATTAATACAGCAAAATCAACATCGTTCATGGCGGTTTTGGGGTATGATCGTGATGTGACATATACGATACAATCAACCAACTTAGGCGGGGTTTCTCTAACACCAGCAGAAATGCCAGCTAGATTCTCCAACATTCCATTTCCCGGCGACAAAGCTCAGTTTGGGGATTTGTCGCTAAGGTTTCTTTTAGATGAAGACCTTTCACAATGGTCTACACTGAATAAATGGTTGTTTCAGCTTACTGAGGGGATCAAGAATAAAAATGGTGATGAACTAATCTCATACATAGAAGTAACGGTGTTGAACAGGCAAAATCAACCCACACTACGAATTCGATATAATAATGCTCATGTTATTGATATTGGTGATCTTGAATACGATATTGTGGGCGAGGAAGAAACCCTTGTGTCTAGTGCATCATTCACGTACAGTCACTACACTATTATAAACGCAACAACAGGTGAAACAATTGAGTACGGAAATCCACAATGATTTAATAGACCTTATAGACAAAGCAGAAAATAGCTTTGTCGAATTGGTTGGTGTTGCAGAAAAAGACGTATTGATTGATGATTTTGATATTGATGGTGAAGCTATACGCACACCGAAGCTTCACCAGAAATATTCTGTAATGCTTGCAAAAGAGTCGATGGCTCTGATAAAGTATCAACAAATTCAAAAGCGTGTGTACCTTGAACGCTGGAAATATTTCAATGGTAAACAGACAGATCAATATTACACAAAATTTGGTGTCTTCAATGAGAAGGTTATCAAAGGTGATATTGACAAATACCTTTCATCGGATAAGAGGTTGGGGTACGCTAATGAACTTTTGGAAGTACAAAAACAAATTGTAAATTACCTTGAGCGTACCGTTAAGGATATTAGTAATCGAGGATTTCACATCAAATCTATAATCGACTGGCGACGTTTTGAGGCGGGTGCATAAGGAAAATACAATGCCACATCAAGAACTAAAAAAGTTTATTATAGACAACGGATACCCAACGGGGCGAGAACTAAGAACACAAAAATATCAACAATTTGTGTATGATCTAAAAGAAGCGACTACGTTTCTTGACGAATCATATGATGCAGTAAAAGCACCTACACGATGTTTTGTTGTGTTGAATGATATAACAGAAGTTCAACATTGTGGTTATTGTGGATGTGTTGCTCCCATAGGTCCAAACAGGGTCAAAGTTAATCACTATTACAAAAATGGATTCAGGGCTTTTTGTAGCCAATCTTGTACAAGCAAAGGAACCTTAAAAAAAAGAGAAGAAACGAACCTTAAACGGTATGGGTCCAAACATCATATGGGAAGTGATGCAGTAAAAGAGAAGATAAGAAAAACTAACATGGAACGGTACGGGGCGGCTTGTTATATTTCATCGAAGGAATTTCAAGAATCTTACAAAGAAGAATATTTTGAACGTACAGGGTACACACATCACTTTTCTAATCCAGAAGTTATTGAGGCTAGATCATCTGCTAATATTGAAAAATATGGAGCGAAAAATCCTTTTGTGTTTGCAAAAGATAAAGTTCAAGCTGGAATGATTTCTAATTGGGGTGTGAAATCACCATTACAAAATCCAGACATTCTTACCAGAACACAAGCTACTAATGTAGAACGATATGGTGTTCATAGCCCAATGATGAATGATGATGTAAAAACCAAAACACAACAGACAAATCTTGATAACTATGGGCATAAGTTTACAGCAAGATCACATTACAGCGACTTAGCGATTTCCGTTTTATATGATAAAGAAGCGTTATCAGAGATGTATAGTGAAGTGGGTAATTCTCATGTTATCGCTAAAAGGTTGGGTATTGGGTCACATAGAACGGTGCTACAAGCTCTGAGAGAACATAACATAGACATTAATGACAACATTTTAAGAACAGTATCCAATGCCGAAAAAGAAATTTGTCAGATTCTTGATGAAGCTGGAATAAATTACGAAACAAGTAATAGAAGCGCAATATCCCCAAAAGAGATAGATATATTGATACCAGATCACGATGTTGCTATAGAATATAATGGTGTATACTGGCATTCAGATGTTTATAAAGATAGAAACTACCACCAACAAAAATCACTAGACTGTAAAGAGTTAGGCATTCTATTGATTCATGTGTATGAGGACCAGTGGGCCAATCCAGTAACAAAAGAAATCATCAAAGAAAAGATACTTCAAAAGTGCAACAAATCATTCAAAGAAAAGGTTTACGCTAGAAAGTGTGAGATTGTTTCTGTCACTGCATTAGAAGCTAGAGAATTTTACACCGAAACACACATTCAAGCGTACAATGATTCAAAAATTAATTACGGACTTATGTATAATGGCTCATTGGTTTCTTGTATCAGCTTTAAGAAGCTCACGGGTAAGGATTCTGGTTACTATGACCTAGTACGCTATGCAACGTCCAAAAACGTTGTAGGGGGATTCTCAAGGCTTCTAAGACACTTCCAAAGAAATAACGAATGGGTAGTTATTGAAACATTCGCAAGCTTAGATTATTCGCATGGAGATGTGTATGAAAAATCAGGGTTTATGATGAGTGGTATTACAGAACCCAATTATCACTACTTCAAAGGACTAGAAAGACATTCAAGAAATGTATTCATGAAGCATAAATTATCAGGCTTGTTAGAAAACTTTGATGAAACTATGACAGAAAAAGAAAATATGAACATACATGGATACACAATTATGTACGATGCAGGGTCCATAAAATATAAAATTAAGGCATGAAAAAAGGGAGCCAATTTGGCTCCCTTTTTGTTTCTAACTGCTATGATTAGCCAGTCAGGTTAGCTACTGCGAATTTACGGAAGTAGCGGTTTTCGCCTTGTCCAAGCCCTTTACCAGCACGAACACCATTAGCGTCATTGTGCTCATAAGGATTCGCAATTATGCCGTAACGACTAGCGAAGCCAATCTTAGGTGCGAATGTATCTTCACCAACAGCACGGTACATTTCCAACGGCAGGTATGGGCAGTAATAAACACCAGCATCCCATGCGTTAGCACCACGATAGCCTACGGTTACGTAGTCGATAGTAGCATAAGGGTCGATGTAGACCTGATACTTACCCATCAAGATACCAGCATAGGTGTTAGCAGTCGGATCAACATTCATGTTAGACGCGAGAGCAGGGTTGTAGTCAAGTACACCAGCCATGTTCAGAGCAGATGCAACGTTAGAGCTACAAATGATACGGTTTGCACGGCCACGACGAGTGTCGATAGCTACTCTGTTTGCTTCAAGCTCGATTTGGAACAGAAGTCCTTTGAACTTTTCAACCAACCAGCGACCATCAGAATCAGCAGCAAGATCGTATTTACCCGGTACAGCAGCACTTTGAGCGCCAAGTACAGCAGCTACGTTAATAGTACGAAGCAATTCACGGTCAATTTCTGCGGTAATTTCTGTTGACAGAATGTTAGCCAGTTCAGTTTCAGCGTCCAGATTATGAATATTTTTCAAGTCATAAGCGAGTTCGCGTGAAAATTGAGCTTTCAGCTTACGGCTTGTAACTGAAACATCAGTACGCTCAATGCTGAATGCCATTTCGTTCCAAGCATCACCAGCAGGCGAACCGAGAGTCTGAGCATTGGCTGTAGTCATACCAGTACCAGTACCAGTGCCGGTAGCAGGATCACTAGAACCGAATGCATCAGCAGCGAAACCAGAGGTATCACCAGTTTGAAGACCAGCACCAGAAAACGCGGTGTTAGCTTCGTCATGCATTGCTTCTGCACCAGTTTGAGTGTTGTAACGAGCGCGCATTGCGAAGATAGAACCAGTAGGTCCACTCATCGGCTGAACACCAGTCAGATCAAATGCCATAAGTTTAGGCATAGACCGGCGAACCATTTTGATCAGAATAGGATCAAAGTTAGAAACGCCCGAAGTTTGGTTAGTAGGGTTATCAGATTCGTTCATACCCTGATTGAACTTAATTTGGTTTTCGATAACTGCTTCTGTGACATATTTGCGGTAGTCATCGGTGATAGCCGGTGCCTTTTCGTCATTCATCACTTTGTCAACAGCTTCTTTAAGTAACTTACTCATTTTTGTTATACCTCTTTGAGAATCGCTTGTTAATTATATTTATAAAAGTATTTGTTCTAATTAAAGTTTACTGACGAAGTTTTTTAACCAGTGGTCATTGCTTTCGTCTTCATCAAGACTTTCACCA
>Ga0306906_1000259_pt1 | contig 23193 bp, 30 predicted proteins | sample AntRauTorcE11897_FD_190405 | JGI IMG/M metagenome (GOLD analysis project Ga0306906, IMG submission 190405) | Saline lake microbial communities from Rauer Islands, Antarctica - Metagenome Torckler E11 #897 (v2) (version 2) | ecosystem: Environmental > Aquatic > Non-marine Saline and Alkaline >...
GCTTCTGCTACCGCTGCTATTTCAGTAGTAGAGGTCGGGAGCTCCTTACTCATATCAATGATGCCCTGCTTAAGGGATGAAAATTGATCCTCGGTAGCGTCTACCGTCTTACGAACTCCCGCGAAGGCTGTCTCAAAGTCAATAGCTGTTTTTCCAACGGCTAACCCAAGGCCAACAATAGGAAGAGTTACACTTTGCGTTAATGCCTGGCCCATATTCGCCATTCGTTTACCCGCATTATCTAAGGACTTACCTAATTTCTTAGACATCGTTTGGCCACGGCGTTCAACTTCACGAAGGTCCTTTTCCATTCCGCGCATCGCCTTGTCCCAATCAGCGGTGTCCGCGCCAATGTGACCTTGTAAGCCTCCTAAATCTTTTCCATTAGCCATCTGTGTCTCCTTTTTTAGCAGTTACTTTGACACCTTTACGATGTGACAGTCCTTGAATAAAAGTTTTCATCTCATCTACCGTTTGGATTTTAATTCCCTCATCCTTCTCCCAAGGAAATTTCCAAATCCGTTTAGGATCATTTATTTGATCCTTTTCAGCTCTGCCAAAGGCACTATTATGAATTACCACGGCAACATTTCGCAAGGATTGACAAATAGTTTTGTATCCTATCGTTGACGTGTCTTTAAAATCGGACAAAGCATGGTGCAACTCTACCGGGGATACTTCCCAGTAGAATTGCATTGGAGTCATGCCTAACCGATTAATAGCAATACCACAGAGTTCATCTATGTCTGTGGCTTGGGTTTTGGGGGAGGAGTCTCCTTCTTTCGTTTCAACTCCTTCCCCTCGTTTCCCATTTCTTTCTCCAAATCTTCTGCCTTTTCATCTGCCTGTTCTAATGATTCTTTTGGAAAGAATTTTTTAGAACTGAACGCTTTCAAATATTCATTGAAACAAAGGTCTAATGCAAATGGCATATCCTCCCGTTTCAAATCCAATTCCTGCTTTTCAGCAAAGGCTCCGACTTGTAAAGCAGCAAATAAAATCTCCTCATGAATAGACATGTCATCTGCGGCAGATTCCATAGCCTTTTCAGGGCTGTGACCTGTTACTTCTTTTATCTTTTTCATGACGTAATAAGATATCCGTATAGGATATTCTTTATCGCCAATCTGTACGTATTCTACCATTGGGGCTCCTTATTTTAAATTAAAATGGTTTAGATTGCGTCGTCAGTTACTTGACCAGATATTTCGATGGTTACATCACATGTAATCCTATCGCCTTCTGGGATACTCAACGGCAGTTCTGTTACCAGGCCTGCAAGCGTCAATGTGGTGTTATCATCATCGGGTAAAACTACCTGATAATTAACGGGTGTATCTGTTTCGAAATCACCTTTCACGATCAAATAACCGGCGCGAGTAAAGTTAAGTGTAAACGTAATGGTACCACCGTCACGCAAACCTCCCATTTTCTCTCTCCAACCTTGTGAGTCGTAGGTAGTGATTTCAATTGTATCCCGAGACATGCCCGGTCCTGATATGTTGTAGACATTTGCAAGCGCCGTATATGTATCTGACGCTGGCGTATCTTCTCTTTGGAAGACTGTGCCTTGTCCTGTAATTGCTTCTGACATGATATCTCCTATGTATTATTTATGGTTTATAAGGTGTTCGTTGTACTTCAAAATTTACAATGACACGGGCACGATTATTATCGTCCCAGTCTAATAAGGAGGGGCTATCTAACGACTTAATCAATGTATATAAGGTTCCGTTTAAAACCAAATTTCCCACACCATGCAGACGGTTAACAATCTCCGTGGCTTGGGTGATGGCGTCATTGTAATTGTGGTTCCTTATTCGTATTTGAATCGTCGCATAATCATACGCATTTGCACCTGGGTCATCCTCATCTCGAGACAAGCCTAAAAACCGCCCCGTTCCAGGTGTATCAAAAAAGGTTAATGTATTATGGGGCTTGGCAGGTTCACGACCCGCAAAAAAATTAGTACCAAATTCCCACGTGGTATCATACTCTATCATATCTTTTAAATCAAAGCAAATTGTATTCATAATCTTAGAATTCAGCTTTCTTTCTAATGGCTTCTAACATATCCTTTCGAGAATTCATCAATGCCGTAAACAACCACCGCGCGCGGGCGCTCGGGCGTTTAAACTTCGCATCTACATTCTCATGAACAAAGACAGCATAGTTAGCCGTGTATCCAAACATAACTATAGGCTTCTTATCAGAACCTAATGCCTTGGCAGCCATCTCCGCTCTAGAAATTACCGTACTATGGTTCTTTTGGAGTTGAGCGGCGTTGTCTCCTTTAAACCTACCTATGGTAATACTGTCGCCTTTATACGTTACTGAAAACCAAGATGAACGGAGGTTTCCCATGTCTACAGGCGTGCCGGGTTCCGCTTCACGCTGGAGAATAATAATCGCATCTATGAGCCCTTCTAAGGTCCTACCACGTAAATCTGTGATCTCCTTATTCATGTTCTTCATGAACTTATCCATGCCCTTTAATTTGAAACTTGATTTTGCCATCTTAACAGGCCCTCCATTGACCAGCTTCTAAGTATCCGTGAACTTCTGTTGGCTTACCATCTTTATGGCCAAACACCCTAATGGATGGTGTTACTGTTATGGTGCCATCTCTATGTTCTGTGACTTCATGTTTCATAAGGTTACTCAATCCACATTCTGGAACGTACAAATACCAAATGCCATCCTTCTCAAAATAGCACATCATACGCTCGTTGATGTCGTTAAATTCCTGGATTCTTATCGCGTTCATAATCCTCCAAATTTTAGTATACTCCAATATCCAGCACCCGTGCCACCATGCCATGGAAGGCTATGACTCCAATCCTGATATCTCGTATTTTCCCACCTGGCTCTAATATAAGCAGCAGGAATAAAAAACACTAAGGAGAGCCACGCCTGAGTGATTAAAATTGTAAGAATAACCAGTAGTCCTATTATGTAATCATTTCGCATATCATGGCCTATAAATGCAATAGGCAACATCAGTAGCAAAACATATGGTGTGGTATGGAAGGCAAGCACACTCAAAGTAAAAGCGTACATACCTGTCCAATCCGCCAAAATAGAAGCATCAGAACGGTAGCCATAAAACTCCTGTTCGTAATGCATCCAAGCGGATCCGAGGCATAAATAAATACCACAAATTAACGTCAAAGTATCTCCAGTATACCCCACGATAGGATACACGATATTTGATATGACATTAAACCATTTAGTCATCACATCTCCCGTACTTGAATTACCATTGTACGTTCATCAATACGCCCTAAAGACGTGGTAATTCTACAAACCACGTCATAATCCTCACCTGCGGTACCACCACTGAGCCATACTGTCACGGCTGTATCATTAGCGTTAGTAGTATCCTCAGTAATGCCGTTTGGCACTGTAATTGTCTGCGTATCAATAGTCTCCCCATCCTCAAGGTACTCCGCCCAGTTAAACGTATAATCTAACTTGGCAGAAGGATCCTTGAAAAACTTCTTAGGGTTGATATTGAAAAAGCGGGTTCCCATTACGCGCTCGCAAATGTAAGGGTTACGGATACCTGGAGAGTATCGCCGTTATCCAATGACTTGTCGCCTCCTGAAAATGCGGAAGCTCCAATCAGGATACCAGTCGTTCCACCAATTGTATTGTCTGTGGAAATAAAGGCTCCTCCAATTGTAGTTGAATCCGCGTTAATGGAGAAGTCTATCGTGGCTGACGTGGACAATGACTGACCACTTACTGTACCAAGGGCTGTCGTCAAGTCACCTCGATTCGCCTCATCATACGCCTGGACTTCTGACCATCCTGCGTGACTTGACATTGCATCACCTGCCGCGACTGTTGGAGTACCGTCCATCAATCCAACGTAATGTTGGGCAGTATACGCAGACCCTAAATAGGCCTGTTCTAAAAGCTCATCCAAGCCTTCATTCACTGTCGTATTTTTGTAGGAATCTTCCCACTTTACATTCCCCTCAGGGTCCAAACCTCTGACGGTCCATTCTGCTGTAATTTTTAATCCTTCATGTTGTCTCATGGTAACCTCGTTTTTACTTTTTGATATTTAAGATTCGGTTCTGTCTATGTATTTTATATTCTTTTTCGCGGGTATCCAAATCCATAGAGCGAACAGCCAATTGAACTACATACGTCCGCCCATCAGTCAATGTCACATCAGTCGAAATACTTGCACCATCTGTCGTAATGTCTCCAATAGACGCTATCTGGAAACCTGCCTGTATAATAGCCGATGCTACCGCACTTAATGACGCCGTAACACCCACCGTCATCTCCCCACCCATCATAGCCAATACGCTGGACACCTGGGAAGCCTCATGGGATAATACTATTTCGCCATTTATTATGTATTGGCCTTCTGTCTGTAATGCCTGCTCAATCCCCATAAGTAAGGACGCCTGAATCCCAGCCGAGGCGGTATGTACGAGCCCAAGAGAAGCCTGTAAATCAAACGTGCCATTTACAATACTTGTCGAAATATTTTCGATGATAGATTCTGTGCTTAAAGAAAAATCTACCGCCCCTAAAGCTGTCCTAGAATCATCAACCGCTGAGGATAAACCTACACTAAATCCTGCCGATACAATTTTGTTCGCCACATCCGTAATATCCGAGACAGCGCCTACCAATATTGACGCCTGTAGGATAGCCTGCGGAATATTTGAAATAGTGGATTGTGTGGTAAAGGAAACGGTCTCGCCAAATACCCCTATCGCCTCTGGTGATACACCGAGTTGGGTAGTAATTGTCATTAAACCTTGTACCGCCTGAGCCGTGCCTGTACTTGGCGTCATTTCCAGGCTTACAGATACATTTACCTGCCCATTAAATATGGCTGTATTGGATGTCACTATATTGGATGTGGATTGTATTGTGACCCCGCCTTGGTACAGACCTGTCGCGGCCTGAAGTACCTGAGAGGATAAGTCTACCGCCACTTCACCACCTACCACAGCTTGCGAAGCTCCTACGACGCCTGCAACCCCTTGGACAAGGAGAGCGCCGTTCATGCGGGCTGATTTGTCAGGTGTTAAGGAGGCGTCCAAGCCTAATGACATTGAGGCCGCGACATTAACACCTCCGCCACCCGCATCAATAAGGGCATCGTAATCATTGTAAAGGGTAGATACTTCGGAAGCCGTTAGTACCCTGTCCCTCCACCATTGGAGACGTCCAAATGTAAGGGTACTGTCTGAGTCCCCACCTATTAAAACATCGTTCCCTGTTTCAATATTGGTATATTGTGCTACTGGAAATGTACCTAACGAAACGCCATCTAAAAATAGCTCCCCTTGGAGGTTGGCATCGTCATAGGTTATAACGAGATGACGAAGAGAGCTTGTACCCCTTATGTCGTCATAAAAATATTTCGTGTCTCCTTGTATACCTAAGTCAACCCTCCCATCCCACCCATACCATTTCATATAAAATCCTTGGTGGTTGTTGTACGTACCATAGCTATACGAACCATGCGAAATAAGGTTATACCACTTTATTTCTGTACCTGTCACAGACACCCACATAGCAATAGAGAAACTTTCTCCTGCTACGCCAAAATCATCATGGTCGGGGATTGTTATTTGATTAAGACCGTTTCCAACTACCTGAATAGCGTTCTTACCGTTTAAAGTTGTGAATGTAGTCCCAAACGAGAGGGTTGCATTGTGTTGGTTACCTGATTCAGATATATCTTCAAGAACAGACCCTGAAGTCTCATCTCCTGGAATGAAGACAACAAGGTCTGTATACAACGCATCTGTTTTGTCTACATTTAGACTACTCATAAGTTAGGGCTTACATACTTTCGGAGTGTAGTTTAAAGGCCTCGAACAATTCAATATCCTCTCGTCCTGCAGGGTAACAAACATTACCCCCGTATTCCCAGCATTTAACCCAATCGGCAGCAAGTTGCCATAACAGGCTTCCGCTACGGTGAGCATAATAGCCTTTTTGTTGTTAGTTGTGATCGGTTCCGCAATAGCATTGTTACTATCGGCTATCCCTTCAACAACGTGTTCCCCAGCAGGTACTGATAGAAACGTGTGTTCTAAGACGACTTGATCCCCGACAACTAATGAATCTATAGACCCCTCAATTTGTAGGTCTGTCCCAAGCCTCAGTGTGTAAGAGAACGAACCAAGGTCTGTTTCTCCAATGTTCTGGACAACCATCTGAACCGTGATGTCATCCCCTTCAACAAAGTCTTGCCCAACTAACTGAATGCTTTCTACGGCTACATCAGACTCAGGCTCTGGTTGCGGAGCAGAAACCCCAGACACATCTACCTTTATCTTTGAGTCTATTTGGTAATAAACTTCTGCATTGGGGTTATCGAACTTTGCGTTCACTGCGTTCTCGACAGCTTCTTTCTCTTCAGAATGGGATGAAACTTCTTCCCCATTAACAAATACTACGAACATCCCAGACTGGGAGTCTTTGGTTAAATTAATATTAGGCATAATAGTTATGGTTTTGATCCGTGGTATGCTGTGAAATTTTAATAGGTTCTATGCCCGCTGAATCACGGTATACTTCATAGTACCCAGAGTTTTGTGCCACTACATCTACCTGGGCGAAAGCCGCCAAGGGTAAAAGCAAGAACATGAGGAGAAGTGTTAGTTGTTTTTTCATGGTTCTGTATTTGGTTAGAATTATAAGAATGCAATAAATACGTCAAATGTCTGTGAACGGAATGTGGGGTAACGTTCCATATTTACAATTTCAAAAGCCCCTTCCGTTTCAAGTGGATTCGGGCTGGCCGGTAAATCCGCCAACGTGCCCAGGTAGACGTAACTTTGCTCTACCAAATCCTGCGGTGTTAACAGTTGGGCGTTACTTACATATTCTTTGCCGTCTCTGTCCGTAATCACTTCCGCTTTTTCATCCCAACGCACTTTTAGCTCTACAGCGTCTAAAAACTGTGGCGTATGGAATCCATCCACCCCATCAAACTCCCAATAGACGATGGTCTGTACACATACCTTTTTTATGAATCGTTTTATGCTCATTCTTCACTGACTGCTTTAAACTGTATTTTCTTTTTTCTTAGGCCTGCCAGGATTCCTGTCGGGTCTAATGATGAAGCCGTTTGACCATATGTCGTGGCTTCCAAATACATACCAAATACATCTGCGAACCTTTGTTCTGCAGGTCCCGCTTTCTCATGAATTGCTTGGCGTTCAAAAGCCAAGGCAATGTAGTGGGCGGACAACCACCTTTCAATTTCTTTAAGGACGGCAGCATCCAGATTCTGGTCGGCTAAATTAGTGTCTATAACCGTGCTGGCACCCGTTATGAATGCAGTAATACGCGGATCCGTAAGGTCCGTGTCAATTATCTCTTTTACTTCGTCAGTGGTTACTCGTATAGCCATGATGCCTCCGTTTAAATAAAGGGGAAATAACAGCAGGCTCTGTATGCCGTGTAAGATACAGACAAAACAGAACCCACTGTCGCCCCAGTTCGATGAACTCAACTTTTAGGTTTAGGCTACGGTCGAATGAACAAGCCCGGTATTCCCGTCTTGGTCCGCTCGTATTTGAGGAACCTGAATGGAAATTACTTTGAACTTATTGACGAAACCGCCTTCAGTTTGCCACTGGATATTCTGTAAGGCAAGACCTTGCACAATACGAATGACATCACTTGATTTCTGGACAAGCACCACGTTGCTGTTTGGCAGCGTGTCTACTACTATGATTTCCTGGATTCCATTGATGGCAAGCACCCTGTCACGGATGGTATTGTCACCTTTGGCATCTGCATAATCCTCATCCAACTTCGTTTCGAAGTTAGTAGGAACAAACAGGGTCCATGGTCCATAAAACTTAGCATCAATTGATGCCTGTTTCATTTCCAAGACATCAGTTACGATGTCCGCGCCTGTTACGGCTGCACCTGACCAGTCCAGAATGTCTGCACTTGTAATACGGTTAGGATGGTTCAGGAATGAATAAATAGTTCCTGATCCGTAACTGTAATCCGTATTCGTGAAGAGCATTTCTTCCTGCTTCTCCATCACCCGACGTCCTGCTCTTTCCGCCATTGAGGTGTCAAGAGGGTTGCCGAGGCTTCGGCTTGCTGCCAATGCTCGCTGATTAATTGAATAATCAACGTGGATTATTGGGATAGGCAGATAGACGGAATCGAATTCTTGTCTGTCACCTTTAGTACGTGTCACTGCATCCATACTCAGTTCCGCTACAAGAGCATCACCTACGTTATGGTATTCCAGGACAGTTGTACCCATTGCATTACCAAGCTGATAAGTCAGCCCGGAATTGATAAGGTGTTGGGTACCCGTTAGACGGGACTCCGCAATACCTATCAAAGCTTCATCCAAGGCCTTCCACTCATCTCTTCGTAGAGTACCTTTATCATTCACCTGTAAGGTCTTCCAACTGGAAGCCTTTTTGGGATTGCCACCTTGGTATACTGTTACCTTAGTGCTCCCATCTTTCCCAATATAAGGACGCATGGCCCCGATATTGAGCCCGCCCGACCCTGTAAGGTTTTGAGCCAGTGGCCCTTGCCCTCCATTTGGTCCGACCATGTCAATCTTTGTCTCAAACATAATGTTTTCTCCGTTTGGTTTTATTGTTTAAATTCTACGCACAAGGATGCGGTGATTGGAATCCGCGTCAATCTGCTTGGCTTCAAGTACCTCATACAGAGGACCGTTGCCGGCTGATTGTGCTTGGAGTTCGCCATCCGTAGATGGTTCCAGGATGTCTCCAATTGAAGGATCTAAGGCGCTATCAATAATGGCGAGAACTTCCTCACCAGATTGGACAGCCCATACCTGCACTCTATCTCCTGACACATAAGCATCACGAGTAGTTTTTCCTTGCAATTCGTCTTCCAATGCGAACAAGGCAGGGGCGGGTCCTGTCGCAGTTGGGTTGACGATTACGTTTCCGCTCGCATTCAAACGAACATTATGACCAGGAGTTATTCCACCACCAGCCTCATATTCATTTGTAATATCCGAGTAACTTTTCTGTTTAATGGTTTTGACACTCATTATAACTTCCTCCTATTACGATTCTAATTGAACACCGGCAGGCAGTAACATCTCATCGTCACTTCCTTCCTGGCTATTGTTTTGTGGCGGTGTACCCTGGCCGCTGAAGTCTGTCTTGCGACTTGACTTTTCAAGCGATTGAAGGGTCTCCGTATCCATGGACTCAAGTTTCTCCTTGGTCCAAATATCTCCGGTATTTGCCTGGATAGCTTTGACCAATTTATTACGTTGGTCCTCATAGGCACTAATACCATTCTGCACTTGCTCTTTAATATCGTTAGAAACGATAGTGAGCAATTTCTCCGTATCTGAAAGGTCCTCGGAAAGAGCCTGCAATGCCTGCTCTCGAGTAGTCTCAGGTTCGGTCTCCTCAACGGGCTCAAGAGAGTCCAGCTGGGATTCATTTAGTTGTAACAACCACACGCGGTCTGACTTGGTGAAGCGGGTGTGCTCATTGTTTACCAATGAAACCACCTTCTCCATAACGTCGCCCGAAGGTTGCTTTTGCTTAATTGTTGGGTCATCCATATCGGAATCCTCCGTTTGTTTATTGTTAGTATTAAACTTCGTGCGGGTCATGGAATTTCCACAGCCGCAGTTATTAGAAGTTTCTTTATCACCGTCCTCATTAGACTGGATGGGGAGGTATTCCACATTCCTGCGAACCTCCACTCTGTTGCCTTCCAAGTCAATGTCATTTTGGCCTTCATTAAAGGCGTATTCCTGACGGTAAAATTTCTGGGTACCCTGGTCGCGGTCACGAACCTCATAGACAAAATGATCATCATACACTTCCTTTAGAAAGTGGTATTGGGCATCGCTATCTCGGCGGTCCAGCATAGTTTGTATCCGCGAAGACAGTTCTACGAAACCTGTTTCATTTGCCTGAAGGCCGTTAAGCACGCCAAGTCCTTTTTTGATGTCGTTCTTTATTTCTTGTGAGTCATTCATTTCATTTTGCTCCTCCTTTTGGTTATTCCTAATGCCACAGCCGTCCCTCCAACTACACGCGCCTTGACCGCCTGGAAGTAACGCCAAGTGATCGGGTACATATCGTTCAGTTATTGCATGGTATTCCTCACCGTTCCACTGTCCGTTTTGGACAGTATCGTATGTTGAGGAGCCTGTGGATACTTCAAGTTTTTTCTCTTCATTAATGTAGTTGACAACCTCAGGGTTAATGGCTATGGCTCTTCGCTCGTCGATCCAAGCCTCTGCTCTCAATTTACCTGATACGACATGGGTGTTCGCTACATGGCCAACTACCCATTCATCATCGCTTACTTCTAAGGCGGATACATAGTCGCCGTGGTTGTTTTGTGGGTGGCCTACTGTTAATGGCACACCGTTCCAATCTTGTGGGTTACGTGCGAAATTCTGTTGTAAATGGAGGATCGGTCCTGCACTTCCATTATGTACTCCTTCCACCATCATGATAACCGGTACGACTATGTAATCGCGGCTATTACGCTGCTCTCGCCTTACTTCATAGTCCACTTGGGATTGGCTATGGATAATTATATTTCGTTTGGTTTCAGTTTCCATCTTATTCCTCTACTAATTCAGCTCTAAAAATTGAGCCCCTAAATTCTACAGGCAGTAATTCTAAAAATCGTTGACCCGCTTCTGGGTACACTCGTTCTCCGTTATACATAATGCCGTGCTCCATCTACGCCTGGCCTATGTGGCAGTACAATACAGCGGCACATGGGGTGGACCGGTATCAGATTTTGGGCTTCTGCTAATGTGAACACCTGGCCTTCTAAACTTGCACACTGTTCACATACTCTGCCATCACCCGCCGTTCGCAACTCCGCCTGAACATTAACACCTTCCACCCCCCAATTCCTATACTCCTGCATCATACCTTGATGGTGCGCTCGTATGGTTTCTGTGCGTGCCAGTATTTGGGCTCGCCGTTCCGCTGGTATATACCGCCCGAGGGCATCTGTAATTCCTAAGTCGCCTCCTCCTCCTTTTATGACTGCATTTAACTTGCGGCCAAGTAAGCGTGGGCCATCTCCATCTGCCAAGCCTTGTGTCAATACACGGCTTATCTGCTGGGCCATGGCGTCTGTAATTCCTTTCAGTTCATTAAAAGTGCGGGTGTACAACACTCCAAGTCTATCCGCGTGGAATGGTTGGCCCATGACAGCTGCAATACCGCCTCTATCTTCTAAGGATGTGACGTCTGGGAATGCTCTTTGCCGCAATTCGTGATTGGCACGGATAACACCACGCTTATACGTATCCTCTATGAAAACATTCTGCCACGTTTGGTCAATGGCGGCACCTATGCGACGTCTGTCACGTACTTCTAAGATTCCTCTATCTACCTGCCTGTTTAACCACTCCATGAATGCAGATACTTTGTCACGGTTACGTGGGAAATCAAAGGCCCGTGGTCGCAAGTGTGAGTCCGCATTCACTTGGATGTTTACTTGGCTGGAATTGTCAGATAAGCCTAACACATCTTTTTCTATGACCGCATCACGTATCTGTCCTCGAAGCTCGCGGAATCTTACACGCATCGCACGGGCATACCGTTCCCGCAATGTAGCAGTCCGTGTAGGGTCCTGGGCGGCGTACAAGGCAAATGTCTTGCCCTGCTTTCGAGGCTCATGAGTTACGATATGTTTACAGGTTGCGGTCATTACTTATCTTTTTCATTTACGATTTCTTCGGCTTCCGTACGTGCCATTTCTTCCTTCAAAATATCTCCCCAGCTTCTACCCTCTACTGTTTTACCTCTCATAATACGGATAGCCGTGAAGGCCAATGACGTCAATCTTAAATTCCTTAGTATGCTCCACAATTCGTTACCGCTTAATACGACATAAAAAATGTATTGGGCGTAGGTGTATATCTCAGGAAACATAGACATCGTCACCGCCACTGTTAAGGCCGCACCGTTGTAGGCTGTAATCTTGTAGGCCGTTTGGACCCACTTCCTTAACCTAAACTGTACCGCGGGATCAAATGATGCCTTAAGGACACCTGAAATAAAGTCAACAGCAATTAACAAATTCAATCCAACGAGTAATTCCACGGGCACGACTGCAAATACAATGCCTACAACTTCAACCTCCTGTAAGCCTGTCGGCACTTGGATCCAGGCTGCCAAAAACAATAAAGCCAACCACATCTTCATAGCAAAGTGTTCAAATAGTTCGTAAAATGGTTGTAAGAATGGTTTAAATAAATAATGGTACATCTTATTCATTGTTGTTTGGTTCTGTCGCAGATTCTTCTGCTGTCCTTGTGAGTTCATCTTCCTCCTCCATAATATTGCTCAGGTACTTTTTCCTCTGTTCAAGGATATGAGTAACTTCGTCTTTATTCATACGCAATACATACGTAAGGAAGGGCTCTAACGGTACCATTTGCTCGGCGGCAGGTTCCTTAGCATAGTTGGCAATTGAGTTAGCTCTCTGCTGGCCTACTTCGGCTTTCTCCTTCTCACCTAACGTGAAAAGATCTGGCCACGACACTTGATACCCTACATCCGCATCTTCGGCTTCAGGGAACACACCTACCTCAATCATACGGTCAATGAATGGACGAACAATAGTAGGCTCTGCCATTTCTAAACGCCTGTCATGCACCCATGATTTCCAATTATCATCATCAGAAGAGCTGGCAAGTTTACCCCGCTCGCTACCTAATAATATCCTGAGCGGGATTCCTGTTAATGCTGAAATCATTTTTAGCTGCACTTCTACATGGCCTTTGGGGTCAGCTATCTGCTGAGCCAAACTTTCCAAGTCCACGCCTTCCATGATCATGAAGCGGCGTAGGTCATTCTCATATTCTTGTATCTGCTCCTGCATCTTATCTTTAACGTCGTCATCTACTTTATAATCTGGATCCGCCTTCCCTTGGTAACCTGGGCGTGCGCCTCTCCAAAACATTTCCGCGGAACCCCCAATCAGTTTCTCCAAGTCCATTAAACGATTGTAGGCTGTGGTTAGTATGGGCTCACCTTCCACTTCATTTTCCAGCAGGTCCGGCGCTACGTGTATAATGCGAGTATAATGTACTGTCAAGGAACTCGTCTTTTCTGTCTCCCCAGGATGCTTCAACTTAATTTTGTATAACCTAGGCAAGCCGTAACGTTCATTTGATGGATCCGTTTCCCACGTACTAATATCCGCATTCGTTTCACTAACCACACGCAGGTACCTGAGCTCGCGTTCTCCGTTTTCTACGGGCTGTCCCCATGTTTCTGTAGCACTGTCGTCAAACCCAAGCAGGATAACAGCATACTGACCAAGTTGGGCCAGCCTGTCAACCCGCATGAACATTCTTTTTAAACCTAACTTATTGTCGAGGAAGGTATAGGCTTTTTCTAAATCTGTAATATCCTCTTCTGTATTCTCACTAATGCCAACGTCTCCCCTCCATGTAGTTTTGACGGGACGGTCCACAATGGCGCGGGCGATGTCCTGGCGTTTCCATCTGCTAATTAAATCAGTTGGCGTGACCTTTTGCGGGTAGCCTAACGTCTTATAAAGGTCTCTTTCGTTGTTATGAGAAAAGCCTGCCCTGGCACTAAGAGAGAGTCTGGTGGCAAGTTCCGTAAGCGCCTGAAGGCGAGCTATTGGGTCGGAATTGGTGGGGGCTTCCGATTGTGCTGTTCCGTTTGTTCTTTTCATAATCTACTTGGGTTAGCCTGAATATACAATAAAAACAAAAAAGTAAAAATTTCTCGCTTTGATCTTGGCAATCTAATCAACTACCTCCCACCAGTTGGTATTATAGTACCACCAGAAAACAGGTACCGTCAGAACCAAAATATCATCAATACCTACCAGACACTTGCCTTCTTACGTTTATTTAAGAGATTAAACGCGCCGGAACTGGCATCCACCTGATCCTTGAATGTACTGTATGGAAAATATTTTAGTTCCTTTGAGTAATCGCTATTCCAGTCTGCCTGCATCATCATCACGTTACCATAGTTGACTTGTACACTAAACGGATCCGCTCTATATACTTTATCTCCCGTTGGCCGCTCCGCCACAACCCTGTATCCGCTTAGGTTTTTGATAGTGGACTCTGCGCTTTCTTTACCCCCAGATCCGGGCTCCTGCTCTATGCCTACCACTACATTGCGGCCGTCCATTTCGGTTGTCTGCTTAATGTGGGTTTCACGTACCTCACTGCTCCACCTACCACGTACTACATTTAGGATCACAAATTTGCCTGATTTTAGTTTGGCCATCTTAACACCTACACTCCATGCAGGGCCTTTTGTTTTACTCCCTGTCTTACTTTCCGTACCCGCCTTATCCCAGTACCGTACTATCTGTTCAATATCCTCAGACAGCGGTCGTTTATCTATTACTTGCAACTTGTCAATTTTAAACATACCACCTTCGGGGGGCGTCGGGCTCTGTCCTACCTGCCCCGCATATCCGTATTGTCCTAAGTCAGCTTCCAGATCCTCAAGTGCACCCCATCCCATACGCTCAGGATCCAATAAGTCGTCCACGTACTTTTCCTTTAGATGGGCTGGCCTAACTTTCTCCTCATAGTTTCTAATCTCACCAGGCAGACATATATGGGAGGTACGGTCCTTTTTCTTATCCAAGTGGTGGCCTGTAGGATCATTCTCATGAAGCCGCTGCATAATCATTACCATAGGCGAGCTGTTCTTATGAATCTTACGGGTAGGCAATGTACTGTCCATCCAGCGGTTGGCCGTTTCTAATTGGACAGGACTGACAGCTTGCTCAGGGTTAATTGGATCATCCACCAAAATAATATGGCCGTGGAAGCCCGTTAGTGATCCTCCTACGGATGTACTAAACCTGCTGCCGCCTTGGCGTGTAGATGCTGGATAGCCGGGTTTCTTCTCAAGGGTTTTTAAAACCTGATAGTTGGACTTCTGATCTTTGTCCTTCTTAATGGATAAATCCGGGTAAACCGCCTGGTACCGTTCCGACCGTATCAACTCTCTACATGCCTCCGCAGATTCTAAACTCAGGGTCGCTGCATACGATAACGTAATAAACTCCATCCAGTACCAACGGGTCCAACACCATGCGGGAAACATAATCATCGTAATAGTAGTCTTGGACGTGCCAGGAGGTACATTAATTAACAAGTCCTCTATCGCTTTCTTTTGGGAGCCTGTTATATCTTTCTGTGCCGCTACCGTTTCCGCTAACTCCTGTAACTGTTCACATATATATTTCATGTGCCAGTTTATCTGTAATGGTTCACTTGATACCACCGGCCACATGAACAGTAAAAATTTATAGAAGCTTCTATTATGTATCTCACGTTGAGCCAGGAGGGGATTCTTTAACAGGGATTGGACGACCTTTTTCTTAGGAGGTACTGTTCGTTTTAAGCGCCGAGTGTATGTCTCTTTCATATATCTTCCACCTGCACTTCTTCAGCCATCATCTCATTGAGGCCCATCTTAGCTATCAGTTCTAATTCCTCATCACTGTATTCACTGCTATCAGTTATCTGTTCCAATACGGTATGGATGTTCATGTCACCTGCTAACATATGAGCGTGTCTGTGATCGTGTTCTACTTTCCAGGTATCGCCCCATTCCTCTCGTTGTCTTGTATTCAACCATTTTATCATCGCTTTGGTATCAGGTGCGAAACGTTTCTGGTATGCATGTTCAATTATTTTATCGTATGACACTTCACTTGTAACGTTACCTTCTTCATCAAATTCCTTTTTAACTACTCTGGATTTGAAAAACTTTACGGCGGGTTGGGTATACTGTCCTGTGGCAACTTGGAAGAGCATTTCCGCTACCTTACTATCCGCAAAGGCACGTCCTTCATCTACCGCTCCCTGGAACTCAGGATACTTACGATACCATCCGTCTACTGTATCCTCTTTGACGCCAAAATGCTTAGCCATCTGCCAATTTGTAAGGCCTAGGAGGCAGAATTTGTATGCCTGTTCAATTACTTCCGGGGTACACATAGATTTGGGACCGGGTTTCTTACGTTTCGTTTTCTGTGGGGGCTTTGTACGTTTCATTACTTTAGATAGATGTTTATTGGTACGATCACTATTTAAACTTAATTATTTTTTAAATGAAAACGTACTAATCGCGGGTCCCTATAAGAAACAATTACCTACACTTTTAAAAAAACGTACTTTTTTAAAGAAACTGTTGTTTTTTAAACGTCATCTTGCTATCTTTAAAGCAGACGGAAGACACAAATGTTATTTGACGTACTGATAGGCACCGAACAAGCTGGTTTAAACCATGCGAATATTTAGGTGGCGCCCCAAGTTAGCTGGTATAGCGAGACGCTGGGGACAGCCAAAGTGAAATTTTTCACGGCTTAAAATAGTAACATGCCTGCCAACGCAGAAGCCCACGCCTACTCACAACATTCAGATGCCTCTACTGGGTAAAAAAATTTAAAATTTCTCATGGACGCTGGGAACGTGTTCGCCTCCAAGGCGGATTTTCAAATACCTCCAGCCCGGATAGCAGCATCAACCGCACCTTACCAGACGAAACGCACCTGCCTGAATGAGCAGGGGGCGTCTGTCGGAATTTATCGTCCGGCACTGATGAGTCAGATTACTTATATATAACACAAACCAACCAGGTGAACACAATGGAAAAGCTCAAACTATTCTTACATCAAGACAACGAACTGAAATTAGAAACAACACGTAACATTCCTGATTATGACACGCTTGCGGAGGTCGCTAAAAAGGCTGCTTTTGATTTTAAGATGGATCAGTTAGAAGAAGTATTCGCTGATGACTTAGAAGAAGAATTTGACTATACAAATTTAAGCGCCTGTCAAAACGGACCATCACATAGGGTGGGGCCTGCCACTGTTATTCAAGTCCAAGTTGTCTATAAAGTTGTCTATAAAGATTTGGATGTACGCAGAAGGTGGACGTACAACATAACCGCCACTTTTATTACAGTCTAACTGATGAGGATTAGATATCCGAAACGCCGTGAGGCGTCTTAGACAGGAAGCGTGATTCGGCTGGAGCAATTCGGCCTGCAAAGAAATGACGTACTTCCATAACCAACACTAACTTCCAAACAAACCACAACGGAGAAGAATTAATTGGCATGTTTGATATTGGTGCCGATAGTGATTTTTTTGACTTCCGTTTCGCATTCCGTAACAGTTATGACAAATCCATGTCAGTCGCATTCGTAGCAGGGACGGCTGTAATGATTTGTAGTAACGGAATGGTCCTTGGAGAGATGCAGTTTGTACGTAAGCACACAGGCTCTGTCGCAGACGAGCTCACTGAGAGAATTAAAAGCACAACAGGGGCCTTGTCTGATGTTTTAGACAAAGCTGGCCGCCATGCAGAGCAGATGAAAAACATTGCTCTTAACAACACTCAGGTTGCAGAACTTTGCGGCCGATGGTTTATGGAACAGGAAATTATTCGATCCAGTCAGCTGAACATTATTAAGGAGCAGCTGAAAAATCCTGACCATGAAGAATTCGCAGAAAGCAATCTGTGGAGCGTGTATAATCATGCTACTCATGCGCTTAAAAAAACAGCGCCTTATGAGTACATCAACAAATATAAAGACCTTCACAACTTTGTGGAAGCAGAGTATAAATTGGTATAATATTTGTACCCCGAACCCAAACCCTTCCTCCTTTGAACGGGAGGTTGGGTATTACTTTTACCATAAACCCAGAACGACATAAAACCTTAAAGAGGACTGTCATGAAAACTAAACTGTTCCGCATTAATCCAACTTTCGCACGTAAGAATAAACTCCCAGTATATTTTGTTGCTACCCAACTCCGGGAGACAAATAAAGCCGTATACCTTTTCGGCAGAGGAACCACAGAGACTAAAAAGCAAGACGCCTGTTCCATATGTGGCAGGGCCTTAACACACCCCGTATCAGTAGAACTTGGTGTAGGCCCAGAATGCGGCAAGCATTATTGGGATTGGGATGAAGTCGGAGGGTACACAAAAGAAAACGTAGAACGACTGACCAAAGTTGTCCAGGAACGTATCAAAATTGATTCCTGGCTACCACGCTCCGTCATCTATGAAACTCACGAAACTGAAGAAACTGTTAAGCCTCCCATGGACCACAAAATGCTTGTGGAGGACCGAACGGATAAACCTTCTAATAGAGAAGCGAAGGAGATAACATTTGAAAAATCAGGGGATAGAGGAATTAAAATGACGTTTCCTTTTGACCGTAATGTGATTAATCAAATAAAAACTATTCCAGGCAGAAAGTATCACAGTGAAGGCGCCAATAAATATTGGACGGCTCCCATATCAGTTGAAGCCGTTGAAAAATTAGAGCTTCTGGATTTTGAGATAGACAAATCATTGCTCACATTCCTTAACGAAAACAAAGTGAACATTGAGGAATTTGATGCCAATGATATAGACGTGCCTGGCCTAGGAGGAGAACTGTTTCCTTTCCAAGCAAAAGGCATCGCATTCTTAGAAGCAAGAAAGGGTAGAGCCCTTATTGGAGATGAGATGGGCCTCGGTAAAACAGTACAAGCACTCGCATGGCTGCAAAAGCATCCTAAAAAACGTCGTGCAGTGATTGTCTGCCCTGCGAGTCTTAAGATAAATTGGAAGAGAGAGGCGGAACGTTGGATGGATAGCCCAAACCTACAGGTTATCCAAGGAACCTCGACAGACATAGAGCTCTTTGGCGACATCGTAATTATCAACTATGATGTGCTACAACATTGGGCCAAGAAGCTGATAGGCTGTGATCCACAGGTTATCATATTTGATGAGGTCCATTACATCAAAAACAATAAAGCCAAACGTACCAAGGCAGCTAAGAAAATTGCCGGTGTATTTCCACACGTAATCGCCTTAACAGGTACCCCCATTGTGAACCGCCCTATAGAAATACTCAATGCCATACAACTTGTAGACAAATCTGTGGCACCAAATAGGAGGCACTTTCTACACAGGTATTGTGGAGCGAAGCATAATGGATTCGGTTGGGATTTCAATGGAGCATCTAATACCAAAGAGCTTCATGAAAAACTGACGTCTACCATTATGATACGTAGGAAAAAGAAAGACGTACTAAAGGACCTACCTGATAAGATACGTTCCTTCGTTCCTATGGAGTTAGACAATGAACGTGAGTACCGTCAAGCTGAAAACGATTTCATTTCATTTGTACGTAACCAAACAGAAAAAGACGTCAAACAGAAGCTCCAAGAACAACTTGGAGACATGGCGGATATGGTTTCGATAGATGAGACAAAATTGAAGCAAATGAAAGACGAAAAAGCCTCTAAGGTAAACATCCTTTCAGAAATTGAAGGCCTGAAGCAACTTGCCGTTCATGGCAAAATGAAACAGTCCGTTAATTGGATCCGTGATTACCTGGAAACAGGAGAAAAATTAGTAGTAATGGCGGTCCACAAATTTGTTATCAATCAGCTGATGGAAGCGTTTGGTGGCATTGCTGTCAAAGTAGACGGCAGTGTTACGGGGCAGGACCGAGATACTGCTGTAGAACGATTCCAAAACGATGATAAAATTAAATTATTCGTTGGGAATATTCAAGCGGCTGGTGTCGGTCTAACATTAACGGCTGCCAGTACCGTTGCCTTCCTTGAACTTCCTTGGACGCCTGGAGACGTACTCCAAGCCGAAGATAGGGTTCACAGGATAGGCCAGAAAGAATCCGTGTCCATATATTACCTACTGGCACAGGATACGATAGAAGAAAAGATCGCCGCTCTCATAGACAAGAAACGGAAGGTCTTGGACAGTGTATTGGATGGCAAGGATACGGAAGACGAATCCTTACTTTCCGAAATTATGAAATCATACCAATGAACCTAAAAACTAATCAAATGGAACGACCAGAAATAACAACCGACGAACATTTAGAATTCTTAGACGACCTCAGGGAAAGTGGAGTGACCAACATGTTTGGGGCTTCTCCATACTTGGAAAGAGAGTTTGGACTTGAAAGAAACGATGCCAAACAAGTCCTAACATATTGGATAGAAAGTTTTGAGGAGCGCCATGAGGAATAACCCACACCAAGAACAACTTGAATTCTGTTTAACTAAAAAGGCTGAGGCGATGAAAATCGCCGACGCCTCTAACCCAGAAATTGCGTATAATGCAGCCCAAGCAGTTAATGCATGGGATGAAATAGCAGGGCAGCTGAACAAGCCAACTCCTGTGACTCAAAAAAGATTTGAGAAAGCGAAAGAAACTGCTCTTCGCATAACCAACATGATGACGAAAGGAGGATTACATTCAGAAACCTACCATGAAATTTTGAACTTAGAACTACCAAACAACTAAACCTACCGTACCATGAAGAACCTAAATCTAATCAGAAAAATCGCTTGGACGTTTACGAAAAAAACTGGAATCGAATACCAGGAATTATTCAGTGAAGCCGCCGTTGCCTATGTGGAGGCTGCCAAGGAGTTCAACCCCGAAAGGGGGTGCAAGCTCAGCACCTTCACGTACAACTGTATGAAAAATCATTTGATTAATTTCTGTAAAGGTGAAACCAGATTTGAAAACCGCAATACGCTATATGACGATATGCCTGAAAGTATGCATCCTACCGTGGAGGAAACTGTCTCCATTGAGGAAGTTATTCAAGAATGGCCCGAGGACGCTCGCAAGGTAGCACAAATGGTACTTGAGTTTCCTGAAAAGTATATGGCAGCCACTCCCAATTACCGGCGCTATAATGTAGGGCCTGCACGGAGATTAGATAAAGTCAAAAAAGACTTACGGAACTTAGGATGGAGTAATACAAAAATAGAATACGCCGTCCTTGAAATCCAAACACAAATAGGAGCCGTCTGATGGGAATCGTAAACAAACAAGAAGAAAAGAATAGACAACGACGGAAAGCCTACCAGGAAAAGATGGCATGGTGGGTACTCACCAAAGGCATCACTCACCCAGCCGTTGAGATGCGGTATTTAGGCACCCGCTCCTTACACAAAAAATTTAACCAAGTTAATGATGAATACCAAGAACATCTAAACAAGGAGGAGGGATGGACATACGCAAGCTCCTTCACGACCACCACATTCCTATAGCCTCGCCTGGGGATAAGAACTACCGAGATGGGTGGATTAATGTGCAGTGTCCATTTTGTGCAGACCATTCCATGCACTTAGGTTTTAACGTCAACCAAGAATACGCACATTGCTGGAGATGTGGCAAGCATTTTATGGACACGGCTGTGGCTAAACTGCTTAACGTGAAGCCTTCAGCCGCTCAACAAATACTTAAGCAATATGGTGAGCGTCCTACCCGCAAAGTCAAAGAAGTGAAACGGAAAGTACGTGCCAAAGCCCATAAACTGCCCACCGATACGACGGCACTAAGAGCACGTCATAAACGGTACCTGGAATCTCGGAATTATGATCCTGATGAAATAGCATCCATTTGGGACGTACAAGGAACAGGACCGCTCAGTAAATTAGATAATGTCAGTTACAAGCACCGTATCTTAGCACCTATTATTTGGGATGGAGAACGGGTTAGTTTTCAAACCCGAGACATCACAGGTAAACATCCAGTGAAATATTTGGCCTGCCCTAAAGACAGAGAGCTAATTGAACACCAGCATATTTTGTATGGCAAGCAATCTGAATGGAGTGATGTTGGCATCGCTGTCGAAGGTATTACAGACGTATGGAGGCTGGGTCCAAAAGCATTCGGAACGTTTGGAATTGACTTTACTCGTCGCCAAATACGTGCCATGGCTAAGCACTTCCGAAGGATTATTATTCTGTATGATGAAGAGCCACAAGCACAAAAGCAAGCAGACGTTCTGCAGGCTGAACTGGTGTTCCGAGGGTTAGATGTGGCTAAGGAGGTTATAACGGGAGACCCTGGCGATTTGACACCTAAGCAAGCGGAAGCACTTGTACGGCGGGTATGGTAATAGTATTAATGAAAGTGATTTTGTATAATAATAATGATTAGTGATTACGGTAAACTTTGGTAGGTTTATCCCATAGTGCACCCCACGTCCTTGATAGGGGCGTGAGGTCTTATTTCAATCCAATGCGAGTTGGACAGTACCCGCCCGAAGAGAATAAGGACGGATTAATTAAATGAACGGAGGCGCCTATATGAGTGACCAAGAAGTTTAATTTAATTTTTAACTAATTACGGGACCTAAGGAATCCCGTAATAAACACACACAAAACCATGAATCAGTGGGTGTTTTGCTTAGGAACGACACCGGGCTGCTTTCAAAGGTAGTCCGGTTTTTCTTACCTCCCTTAAACTAAACCAATAGACGAATCTTAGCCACTTGTACATAACGTTGAGTATATGGTTAGTGGCTTTTTTGCCATTAATTATATACGGTGTTACCTACTGGTGCGACTTTAAACGCCTAAACTCAACTAATAGAACTGAACCTTTTTCTTTTCTTTTTTGAGAGTTGGCAAAATTAATTTTATAAAATTAAAATATGACTAAAGATATAATACACAACGAAAATTGTAATGAAACATTTATCAAGATAGACGATAAATCTATTGATGGAATCATTACATCACCACCATATAATATTAATACAGAAAGAAGTGATTGTTACTATAAAAACGGATATTCTGAATTGGATGGATTAAGTGAAAATGATTATTTGGAAGTAAGAACTAATGAGTTTAAGCAATTTTCAAGAATGATTAAAGATGAAGGTGTAATTTGTTATAACATTTCATACGCAAAAGAAAATCCAATTTTACCAACATTGTTGATTTCTAAAATACATAATGAAACCGACTTAACTATTGCTGATATTATTTGTTGGAAAAAACCACACGCTATACCATTTCAAACATCACCAACAAAATTGAGTAGGGTAACTGAATTGATTTATATTTTTGTAAAAAAAGATAGGTTGCACACATTTAAAACAAATAAAGAAGTTAGTAAGATTAATGAAAGAACTGGGCAGAAATTTTATAAAAACTATATAAATTATATTGAGGCAAAAAATAACGATGGATATATTTGCCAATTAAAAGCATCATATTCACAAGATTTATGCAACCAATTAATTAATATCTATTTTCCTAAAGGTAGTTTAATATATGACCCGTTTTCTGGGATTGGTACTACTCAATTAAGTTGCATTGAAAATGATTGCGAATATATTGGAA